>Ga0207695_10000873_pt1 | contig 54922 bp, 47 predicted proteins | sample KBSC54metaG_FD_184354 | JGI IMG/M metagenome (GOLD analysis project Ga0207695, IMG submission 184354) | Corn rhizosphere microbial communities from Kellogg Biological Station, Michigan, USA - KBS C5-4 metaG (SPAdes) (version 2) | ecosystem: Host-associated > Plants > Roots > Rhizosphere > Soil...
TAATAATGGCAAAAACGTTTGATAAAGTATGGAGTAATTGCTTGGAAATAATCAAGGATATCGTCGAGTGGCAGCATTATAAAACGTGGTTCGAGCCGATCAAGCCTGTAGAGCTGAAGAATAACGTCCTGGTGATACAGGTTCCCAGCCAGTTCTTTTATGAATACCTGGAAGAGCACTATGTGAATCTGTTAGCCAAGACCCTTAGACGAATTTTGGGAAAGGATGCAATGCTCGAATACCGGATCATGGTTGACAGTGGTAACCACCAGAACAAGCCGCTTACAATGGATGTACCTGCTCACGGTTATAAAACTTTTTCTAATAACGAAATGGATTTTCCACTTATCATAAATAACCCTGTTAAGAACCCTTTTGTTATACCCGGGCTGAAGAAGATGCAGATCGACGCTCAGCTGAATCCGGTATATACATTTGATTCTTTTGTCGAGGGCGATTGCAACCGCGTAGCCCGCCGTGCAGGTAAGACGGTTGCGGAAAAGCCGGGCGCCAACTCTTTCAATCCACTGGTCATATATGGTGGAGTGGGGTTAGGGAAGACACATCTTGCCCAGGCTATCGGCAATGAGGTCAAGCGTCTTCATCAGAACAAGGTTGTTCTTTATGTGAGCTCCGAGAAATTCATCAATCAATTTGTCGACCACAGCCGGAACAATGCGATCAATGACTTCATACATTTCTACCAGCTGGTGGATGTGCTCATCATTGACGACGTTCAGTTCTTCAACCGGGCCGAAAAATCCCAGGACGCTTTCTTCGCCATCTTCAACCATCTTCATCAATCCGGGAAGCAGCTGATCCTCTCTTCGGACAAGCCACCCAAGGATCTGGATGGCCTGCAGGAGCGACTGCTCAGCCGTTTTCGCTGGGGGCTTAGTGCCGACCTGCAGATGCCCGACTATGAGGTGCGTATAGATATCCTCGAGCGGAAGATGAAGAATGATGGACTCGAGATGCCAAAAGAAGTGGTAAAATATCTGGCCTATAATATCAATAGCAATATACGTGAGCTCGAGGGTGCATTAATATCACTTTTGGCACAATCTTCGCTCAATAAGAGGGAAATTGATCTTGAATTGGCTAAAAAGGTACTCCGTAATTTCGTGAAAACTAGCAGTAAAGAGATCACTATCGAAACCATACAGCGTATGGTGTGCGACTATTTCGATGTCTCTTACGACAAACTACTGCAAAAAACCCGCAAGCGTGAGATCGTTCAGGCTAGGCAGATCACTATGTACCTTGCAAAGGCTTTTACCAAAAATTCCCTCAAGACTATCGGCGAGCATTTTGGCGGCAGGGACCATACCACGGTCATTCACTCCTGTCAGACGGTTAAAGATCTTATGGATACCGACAGTCTCTTCCGCGAGAATGTGATGGAGCTCCAGCAGAAAGTTCAGCTGGCTGCGATGTAACCCCGGGCGTCATTCCTCTACCTTATTGCCCGTTCTGGCCTCCCGGAACGGGTTTTTTATTTGGCTTTAAACCAATTAATCTTTATTTTTGCATCCCCTTCGAAAATTAAGATGTAAGGGCTTAAAGGAGAGGTGCCTGAGTGGCCGAAAGGGCCGGTTTGCTAAACCGTTGTACGAGCTTAAACTTGTACCGAGGGTTCGAATCCCTCCCTCTCCGCAAGATCAAACCAATGCCCCGGCTTTTAGCCGGGCATTTTTGTTTGGGGCTTATTGCTTGCATACTCCGGAGGTCTTTTTTATCTTTCTTCCTACTCTTAACCTAAATCCCCGCGAAATAAAAAAGCCTGCTTCTTTCCTTCTCCTCAATGGTCTCCTATCAGCTGCTTGCCCAGAGCGATGAATTGCTTTCCTCGCTGCCGGCGACGAAAGAAGAATATATCGCTATGTGGTGCAGGCCAACCTGGCTGATCGCTGTGAGCTCGAGGGCTGGATCAAGATCAGCTGGGAAAGAAATAATTCTGAGTATATAGCATTCGCTACTTTTCCATCACCACCGGCAGCGGGTAGTTGCGGATCGCCTTGCCGTCGGCCTCCTTGATATTTACCGGCGGGCTCCTGTAGCCGAAGGCTTCGCCGTCGATGCGACTTAGGTTCACCGGTAGCTCGTTTCGAAGCAGTTCGCTGCCGCCAATGCGGATGATGTCTACTGCAATGGGGGCGCTCCGACCGTTGGCGCTTGCGGAGGGTAAGAGCCCGGTGATGGCGAGGGTGATCATGACCAGACAGACGGCGATCACGGTAAGAACCGCGTTGAGGTATGTAAGGCGTTTCATGGCTTTTTATTTTAAATCTACTAAATCCCGGGGTGACCTCATGCCCTATTGATGGTATTTTACTTCGGGAAATGGGGAGTTAGGGCTCGATGGCTGAGATGGGCGCTCCCTTAGGAAGGAAGATGCCCACTTTGGAAAAAAAAAGTGTTTGGACCCAGGGAAAATCTTACTTATTATGCTTAAATTCATATCCCTGCATCATTTATACTTCAAACAAATAATTATGAAACCAAGACTTTACTCTTATGTAGCAATAGTACTTGCTTCTGCCGTACTTGTCTTTTCCTGTAAGAAGGGTGATACTGGTCCTGCGGGACCTGCCGGACCAGCCGGCGCTAATGGTAATGCGGGTGCTCCCGGACCTAAGGGTGATACCGGCACGGCCAATGTGATCTATTCGGCATGGCTGGATGTTGCGCTACAACCCGTGACGATAGACACCGGCACTCCGGCCAAGCTGGACACCCTCTACTGGGTTGGGGCTATCGTGGCGCCCAAGCTAACATCTGCAGTCATTTCAAAGGGGCAGATCTCGGTCTACATAAATGCTGGTTCAGCGGCAAATCCGGATGTATTCCCTCTCCCTTATACTGATATCATCTTCCGGGGCTTGGATGTACAGGTTGATTATGTTGTGGATTCAATTTATATAACGGCGAGTTTTGATGCGGGCACCCAAACTCAGGGTGGTGTGAAGACCCAGCAGTACAGGTATGTTATCATACCCGGAGCGGTACCTGCCTCAGCGGACAAGAAAGACTATAATTCCATTAAGAACTACTTCAAGCTGCCCGACTAATTTCGGGGTAGCAGGAAAAGAATAGATTCGAAAACCAGGATATGCTTATTGCAAAAATGCACATGGGCGTCCTGGTTTTTTTGTTGTTTGCGGTTCCGGGTCGCGCCAGACCTTTGGAGGTGAGTATAAGCCCGGGGCTGATGTCAAATCGTGGAAGTATTGAACATGATCTTTAGACCTTTGCTTGCGTTATTCTGTGTTTTCCCGTTGTTGCTCCTCGCCCAGAAGAAGAATGCCGGATTTGAGCTGCATATTCACCGGGCGACGGGTCCGATCAGGATCGATGGGTTCATTAATGAGCCAGCCTGGCAGCAGGCGGAGAAGGCCGCTAATTTTTATATGGTGCTTCCGATGGACACGAGCCACGCGAGTCTTCGAACGGAGGTGCGGATGACCTATGACGACAAGAACCTCTACCTTGCGGCCGAATGTTTTGATGCCGGACCGGGCCCGGACATGGTAGAGTCACTTCACCGCGATTTTAGCTTTGTGAAGAACGATAATTTCATCTTTTTTATCGACCCCTTCGAAGACCAGACCAGCGGCTTTACTTTTGGCACGAATGCGGCCGGGGGCCAGTGGGACGGACTGATGTACGAGGGTGGAAAGGTCGACCTTAGCTGGGATAATAAATGGAGCTCGGTGGTTCGGCGCTATAGCGATCGCTGGGTGCTGGAGATCTCTATACCGTTCAAGACGCTTAGATACCGCAACGGGCTGACGCACTGGGGCATCAATTTCAGCCGTAATGACCTGAAGACGACGGAGAAGTCAAGCTGGGCGCCTGTGCCGCGACAGTTTCCGACGGCGTCGCTGGCTTATACGGGAGTGCTGGTATGGGATGTGCCGCCTCCGTCGCCAGGACCAAACATCTCCGTCATTCCTTATGTGCTGGGAGGAGTTCAGAAGGACTATAGTGCCAAGGGGTCCAACGTCTATAAGAAGGAGATCGGAGGGGATGCCAAGATCGCCGTCACTTCTTCGTTGAATCTGGACCTGACGGTGAACCCTGACTTTTCACAGGTTGACGTCGACAGGCAGGTTATCGATCTCAGCAGGTACGAGCTTTTCTATCCTGAAAAGAGGCAGTTCTTTCTCGAGAATGCCGATCATTTCAATAACCTGGGCTATGCCGATATCCGTCCTTTCTTTTCCAGGCGGATCGGATTGGGCGTGCCTATTGAGTTTGGAGCCCGTCTGAGCGGCAAGCTGGACGCCAACTGGCGCTTGGGATTGATGGATATGCAGACAGGTAAAGTGGATTCGATCGGGTTGCCCGAGCAAAACTTCTCGATGGTGGCCATCCAGCGCAAGATATTTGCGAGGTCCAATATCGGATTCATCTTCATCAACAAACAGTCGATCCACTATCAGCCGGGCAAGGATACGAGCCATCCTGTATATTCTGCATACAATCGGAACATGGGAATGGAGTTCAACCTGGCTTCTTCTGACAACTACTGGACGGGGAAGGTTCTGTTGCTGAAGTCGTTTAGTCCCGGCCGAAGGGGCGATGACTATGTACAAGCGGGTAATCTCCAGTTTGCTGACCGGCACTGGCTGATAGGCGGCGCCTATGAGTATACCGGCGCCAATTATAATGCTGAAGTGGGCTATGTTCCGCGGCAGGGGTATATCAAGCTCAATCCACAGGTCTCCTATTTCTTTCTTCCCCGGGGCGGGGCGGTGCTGAGCCATGGGCCGCAGTTGACGTCAACGTACTTTTTTGACGGATCTTTTCGCCGGACCGACAACGAGACCATTCTTACCTGGCTGGCCACTTTTCGCGACAAGAGCACCGTTGCCGGCGTGCTTATGAATGACTATGTGCAGCTGCTGGCACCGTTCGACCCCACCAATACGGGGATACATTCCCTGGCCCTGGGAACGAAGCATCGATGGAATACGCTGGGTTTAGATTATGTCAGCAAGCCGCAGGCTTTTTTTACCTATGACCTTTCCATGCGGTATGGAGGGTATTATGCCGACGGCAACAAGCTGACTGTCACTGGTGATGCGGGGTACCGGTGGCAGCCTTATGTCAATCTCACGGTGAGCGCGACCTATACGAGCCTGTGGCTGCCGCAGCCCTGGGGCAGGGTAAATTTTTGGCTGGTGGGTCCCAGGCTGGATATTACGATGACCAATACACTGTTTCTTACCACCTATATCCAGTATAATCAACAAACGAAGAATATGAATCTGAATACCCGGCTACAGTGGAGGTATAAGCCGGCTTCGGACCTGTTCATGGTCTATACCGACAACTACCTGACGACCCCCTTTGGGGTCAGGAGCCGGGCCTTCGTGCTGAAATTCAATTATTGGTGGAATCTTTGAGTAGTCGGGCGAAAATCCGTATATTCGCGGCTCGTTGGCCGGTGGGGTATGGTGAGGGGTTTTGATTCGGTCACGTTGGTTTTCGGGAAGTAGCGCAGGCCGGTAGCGCACCTGGTTTGGGACCAGGGGGTCGCAGGTTCGAATCCTGTCTTCCCGACGAACAAGAAGCCCGCAGCGATAGCTGCGGGTTTTGTTTTTCCGGGAACGGCGAAAGCTTGCTTTCGCGAGTGGACGGGAAAACAAAACGGTTCCGACGGAGTCGGAACTGGGTTTCTTGGGAAAGAAGGAGGGCAAAGGATCACTGGAAGTAATCCTATCTTCCCGACCAATAGGAATACATTCCAACTTAAAGGCCCGTAAGCGTCACTGTTTACTGGCCTTTTTTATGTTTTTCATGTCAATTCGTTGCAATCGTTATCAGCTTTCACGTGAACAGGGCGGTGAACAGGTTTTTCGATCCGGTGAACAGTAATTTTGTTCACACTTTCGGTCACTATATGAATTAAGTTTTAGTTAGAACATTACTAAAGCTATTATAAAGCTTTAACAATCTTCATTTTTGGGATCCATTCTCACCATGGTAATAGTTCGCCGGACTGAGAAAACGTACCCGTTGGTCCATCGGCATCCAATAATGCCAGAGCTACGCCTTTTTTGCATCGGTTTAGTGCATCCCCTCGGCTGCTGATCCTGCACCAGCGTCCCTTTTCTTGCGGCTCCTGTTCCCCACAGCATTTACCGCGAAAAATAAAAGCAGTTTGTGGACTACGCCTTTCTTTTTTGCCTTTTTTTCTTTGAGAAAATGTTTTCCGGGCGAAAAAAGGCCATGAAAACTTTACTGTATTTAGCCTTTCACTATTAAGTATCATTCGCCCGCTACCGCCGCGCCGCCGTCTGCTTTTTTCATCCTCTCCCGCTGATAACGTCATAAAAATTTCCTCCCAAAAGTTTGAGGATCAGAAATACGATCAGATTCAAAGTGCTGATATATTGATGCACTTTTGCGGGAATGAATTAGGGTTTATCCCCGAATAATTTCAGGAGCTACCGAGGTCGGGCTCTGAAAGTCTTCGGTTCGAAAGTCCGGATGCTTTTTTAGGTATTATCACGTCCCGATAGAATCGGGAAGGTCGGAAGTTCAATTTCCTTGAGCGGAGCGACGCCCGCCTGCGCGACCAAAAATATTCCTATATCTATTTTAAGATAAGGACGACCAGGCGCGCATGTTATCCCCACCTCAATCAGCAGACATTCTGCGACCCGATGTATTAGGTATGACATATTCAAAGGGTTGATGAAGTCTGCGCAATGATCGTTGATCATGGCTTGGAAGGACAACAAGAGGGCGTTTCGACGCATAATCCCGGATGTTTTTGTAGCTGTTAAGTGAGGACTTTCGAGAATTCGGCACCGCAATAGTATCATCAAGCAGTTGACGCACGTCATAAACAACGTCACCTGCAAAGAGGATATCTGCGTCGTCTGTTTGCAACAATACCGAACAATGCCCTTTAGTATGTCCCGGAGTACTGACCATGTGCATATCCCCGGCCTCCGTAACCGTGTAACTTGCAGGGAAGCATTCGATGACTCCTTTCTGGAGCGATACCTTGATCGGCTCGAACCATGACGGAAGCAAGAAGGCCTGGGTGTTATCTTTTAATTCCGTTTCATTAACCAGGAATTTCGCTCCCTTCATATTTGGTATTCCGCCTACATGGTCAACATGAAGATGTGTCAGTATAACAAAACTAATTTGTTCCAACGAAACACCCAATGCTCTGAGCTGGGCCATCAGCTCTTCTTCTTTTGTCATGTTCACTCTCACCTGTGTGCTGGCAAACCATTTTTCAATTGCTTTTGCTCCTTTAAAATAATCAGGGTCGTTCACATGACTATCGTAGCCGGTGTCGATTAAGAAATAGCCTTCGGGATGCAGTATCAGCCAACAGAATACCGGTAGGTCCTCTGTAAACTTTTTATCGGTTACAATGTCAAAGAGTCGCATACCCATATTGTTGTATCGTATGGTATGCGCTTTGGTTTTCATAGCTACTGTGCCGGTATTGATAGGATAAACCACTACGGGTTTTCCTTTACATGTGAATTTAAATGATTTCATAACATTTGTCTTATGACTACAAAATTGGGGTCGCCCGACCTCAATTTCGTTCGCATTTGTTAAGAAATCACTTCGTCCCCCTAAGTCGTGATAAATGTTGAGGGGTAATACCCAAAAAAGAAGCGATATGGTATTGCGCTGCCCGTTGTAGCACATCCGGGTGTTCCGCCATAAGATTGGCATACCGTTCTTTTGGCGAGCTTGAGATAAATGAAAAGCTTCTGTAGTAAAAAGTGATGAAAGCCTGTTCTATCATTATTCGCATAATATGCTCGATGTTATGGTATTTGTCGCACAGGGCTTCCAGGTTTGCAAAGGAAACCGACAGGATGGTTGTGGGCTCCATGGCCACTATGTTCGCTATAGAAGGCTTCTTGCTTATAATACTCGGAATATCCCCAATAAAAGAGTTTTCAAGGTAAAAGTAATCCGTCACGTCAACCCCATCCTTTAAATAATACTTTCTTAAATAACCCTTTTTAATAAACCCCATGAGAGACGCTCTTTTACCCTCTTCCGCCCACAGTTCGCCTTTTTTCAGTTCGCGAAGAACAATAGCCGAGCCAAGGGCAGTTAGTTCCTCATCATCCAGCTGTCTTATGGCATTTAGTTGCTTAAAAAACTCGTCCATATCATTACTGAGTATAATAAGTCATTTTATGTATTGTGGCATATAATCCAATGTAAAACTAATAAATAGAGACATATTGGGTAACTTCCTTAAACCATATCCAAAATCTCGCTCACTATGCAGTCTATTTGCGCAGACATGTCTTCTTTTAAAGCCCTAAGAACTATGAAGAGGCTTCGCTTTCGCTAAACTCTTATCAAATTTTAGTTAGTGACCCAATTCGTAATTGCGGAATTTTTGCAAAAGCATTCAGCCGGGGACAATCATTCTGAAATAAAGGAAAGGATTAGGAAATACTTTTAATTGTAAGCTCTTCCCCAGTAAGGAATAAAAACGGGTTAAATCACCTTTTTTCCTGCGGATTAATGCGTTTTTCTTGGACCTATTGTAATGTATCAGTAATTTGAAGAACAAGTTTTATGATTCAGCTATTGGTCTATGAAAAACCGCCCCCTTTCAAGGGGGCTTATTTGAATAACAGGCACCATCCTTGCTTAGGTATAGGCGAAATTCCATTAGCCAAGAACATCGACCAATTGCGGTCCTAGATGTGATTATTCGTCTCACCACTAAAAATCCATTTTATGGCAGGACGCATGATGATCTTTCTATGTGATGATGACGGGGACGAAGTATTGTTCCTTGGATCGGCTTTACAGACCTTGAATGTGAATTTTGAAATAAAGTCTTTTCTCAAATGTTCCGATTTGATGTGTGCCCTGGAACATGGCTCCCTTATCCCCGATTTAATTATTCTCGATTTAAGTATGCCAGAGGAAAGTGGCATGCTGTGTTTGAAGAAAATAAGGAGCAAGGCCAATTTTAGTGATATACCAGTAATTATTCACTCCACTTCGGCGCTGGCGAAGGACGTAGACGCGGCATTTTTCTATGGTGCTGGCGCTTATGTGATGAAAACCAGTTCGGAATCGGATTACCGGCGAAATATCCTTCAGGTCTTCCAGCGGGAGAAAGGAGAATTGCTTCGACCGTCAAGAGAGCGATTTTTTGTTCAGCCTGCAGCCTTGAAGTCGTAGCCCGGGTGGAATACGGTTTGCGCTTTCATTATAGTTTACTAAATCGATTAAACAAATGAACTGTGGCAAACGAACGTGTAACCAAGCTGTCCGCATCAGCTTTGAGAGCTTTATTGATCACTGAGATTCAGGATTTTATTCGTTCATTAGATACCACCTTACCTGTGGATCAGTTGACGGCAAAAAGAGATTTTATAAAAGAGATATTGGCGTCGTTATCGCGTAAGGAAGTGGTCGAGTTCAATGAACTTTTGGGAAAATATTTCCCCGATCTTGGCGCCGGAGGTCTTTCCGAAGGCAGGGTCGCGTGACCTTGTTCATACAAATACCGTATTACATTTAATTGATCATGTCGGTTTATTGATCTTAGACCGTCAAATGGCCCGTCGACAGACGGGCTTTCTTCATGATAGATCAAAATGGTCTATTGATTGCTGTAGTCATAATAGGCTTTTAATAGGATATTGGATTTAGCAACGGCCCGGATGTCTATCTGGGCCTTTTTGCTGCGATCCATACCGAATAATTTTTGTTTTAATGAGATTTAGTCTTGGAGTTTCGCGTGATAAATTGTCATTGAGACGCTCGGGTATTTTACACGACTCACACGGGATGCCGGTACATTTCTCTACGGGCGTAAAACTTATCAATTGATGATCCCATATTGGCCCGATATTGCGAAAGGATATTTTGGTAGGTGGTGTAGATCTGCCTTCACAGCTCATAGAGTTTGATCTAATTGATGAATTTCGTTTTGTCATTCATCCAATAGTTGTAGGGGAAGGGAGACGGTTGTTTGAAGGTGTTAGCCTGCGGGAGAAATTGGGGTTGGAACTCGCCGATTCAAAGACTCTTAAGTCAGGATGTATCGCACTTCAATATCTGAGAAATTCCGAAGGTTGAAAGATAGACAATATTCCCTGATTTTTGTACTTTGGGGTTCGACAACATTATGAAGCTTGAATTTCTTGACGATATTAGTGATGGCGGCAGATTTTCTCATGTGGTATCTGAACGGCTCATACGCATATACGATTTTGATCCATCGGAAGCAAGGGACTTAAAAGGTGCTATAGAGAATAGTCTCTTAAAGGCAAAGGGGGAGCTCAATTTTGCGTCGCTCGATTTCATTGAACCGGTGAATTGTAATGTGATCTTAAGACTGTCCGATAGGGACGAAGGTCTCCGAACAGCTGACAACAGCAGGTTTGATTGTAATTTGACCGTTGAGGCTTACGGGGATATGATTGCGTTGATCGAACCTTTTTGCAATGGCGCGGAAGGCTATCAATGGCTTTACGAAGTTGATTGTCCGATCGATTTTCTTCTATCTCCAGGTGGTACCTGGTAGTATGGACCATCTGTGTGGGCATCCGTTAAGTCGGAGGATCAATGAGTTAAATTCGAGGTTTGGGGTAAGAAAATCGGGGGTTGAGAGGAAGAAAAGATTTTGATATCTTGGGAGTGGTTTGAAAGTCTGCAATAATGACAAAATGAAAAACAAAACATTTTTATTCCTGGCGCTTGCGGGATCATTCGGTTTTGGTTTCGCAGTCCATTCAATTTTCACTAATACAACAAAAGAACAAGCAAAAATGAAACGAGTAACAGGAATTGGAGGCATTTTCTTCAAATGCCAGGACCCGGAGAAAATGAAGGAATGGTATAAGAACCATCTCGGTTTTGACATGAGCCCTTACGGAGCAAAGTTTGTCTGGCGGGAAGAAGCAGACTCGACAAAAGAAGGATCTACGGTGTGGACCCCTTTTCCCGACAAGACCAAATATTTTGAGCCGTCGTCAAAGGACTTTATGATCAACTACCGGGTCGAAAACCTCGAAGCGCTGGTAGAAGAGCTAAAGAAGGAAGGAGTGACGGTGGTAGATAAGATAGAGGCATATGACTACGGAAAGTTCGTTCACATTCTTGACGTGGAAGGCAACAAAATTGAACTGTGGGAGCCCAAATAACGACCATCTGTCCGGGAATTTAACGACTATCTGTCCAGGAATTCCAGCACCTTCTTCATCAATGCTACGCGACGGTTTGTAAAAGGGTGGTCCGTCGCCCAGACAGAATAGTCGAAATACGCCTTGTTGGCTGATCGAAGGGTCTCCGCAAGGGCTTTGTTACCGGAATGTTCGTCGAGCATGACGATCTGTTTGCCCGAGAGGGTTCCCCCGTCCTTGTCGAGCTGGATGAAATTCAGGTTGGCGTTGACGTCGGCCAGCAGCTGACCGGGAGGGGTGTTAAGCACAAAATACGCGGGGCCTTTGTCGAGGCCCTTATGGTCTTTGAAGATGTCCCAGGTCGACAGGGCAAATCCTTTTTTCACGCCTGGCAGGTGCTGCAGCGACTTCAGGCAAACCCAGCCTCCCATGCTGTGTCCGAACAGCACGATATTGGAGGTGTCGATCCGCAGAGAGTCACGGTATTTTTTGCAGAAGGCGACAACATTGACGACGTCTTCCACACAATGCCTGAAACTGAACTTTCCCTGGCTTCCCCATGATCCCCGGTAGTCGAAATAGATGACGTTCCAGCCATGCGCTCTTACGACCTGCGCCAGGTCGAGGTTACGTTCGTTGCCGGGATACCCGTGCAGCAGCAGCAGGGTCGGATGCTTTTGGGGTCCATTGGCCCTGTAGATAAATCCGGGCAAAAGCGCATTTTCCGAAGGGATGAACAGTTCTGTCATACCGGCCGGCGACTGCGGGTCCCAGACGATATCCTTTAATACAATGCTGTCTGTCTGGGCGTTTCCGGTGTTCGATGTCAGGAACAGAAATGCCAGCAAGACCACGGCGGGGAACAGGCGCATATTGTTATGAATTAGGAATACGGAAGATACAACAATTATGGCTTCCCCTTCGGATGACGATCGCCAATAAGGTTCAGCCGGATGCCAAATTCCAGCCAGGCCTTGAGGTTAGCCATAACCCAGCAGAAACCGCCTACCGTATCACTGACGGCCTTCAGCAGCTGTGCCTCGTCGCCCTTGAAGCCGGTCATCACAATGTCCACGAATGTGGACTGGTCATCCATCGCCGTGAAGGTCCAGTGCGCCTGCGTCCGGTCGCCGCCTTCAGGACCCCAGTCTATCCCGATACTTGAGTTGGGGACGAGGTCCAACACCCGGACGATCGAACTTATGTTGTACATCTCCCAGGTCCATATAACCTCCTTACCTTTTTCGAGCCTGCCCGTGCTTTTGGTAAACCAAAATCTGGTGGTGATCTCGGGGTTGACGAATGCTTCAAAGACCTCTGCGACGGGTCTGCGGATGAGCATGCCCGTCGCTCCGGACGGATCGTAAATGGCGGTGTATCGTTGCTCCAGCTGTGTAAATCGCTGCCAGAAATTGGGGGGTGTTTCGCCCTGCAGACCGGCTATCAGGATATCGAGGTGCGTATGCCAGCCGCCGCTGACGCTAATCAGCGCATTCTTGTCGACGGGCAGCTTCCTGTGCGTCAGGGTCAGCAATACTTTGCCGCCCCTGTTCTCCAGCTCAAAGGTGACCTCAGAGTCGCCTTCCCAGGTAAAGTATAGCAGGTAAGGAGGCTCTACTTTCAGGATCTTCCCGGTAAAACTATGTCCCGACTCCATATTCCTGTATTTCTCCGGAGGCGGTGCCTGTATCGGGCTCAGGTCCCTGTGAAGGAAGCTAAGTATCACTTTTCCACCCTCGTGCAATTCCATTTCTCCGGTCGCGAGCCATTTCCCGCGTTTTTCGGATTCGGTGAGATAAGCCCACACTTTTTCGAGAGGGCCGGTCAACAGCCGCTGAAACTGTAATACGCCTGGTTCGATAACTGTCCCGTTGTTTTGCATATGATTATTCATTTAAAAGGTCTTCCAAAATGTCCAGCCTGTCAGTCCAGAACTTTTTGTACTGTTCTGCCCACCTGGTGACTTCTTCCAGCGCCCTGAGACGGGCGGTGCAATGCCGTTCGCGGCCTTTTTTTATCACTACCACCAGGCCGCATTCGGCCAGGATGCGCATATGCTTTGATACGGCCGGCTGGCTGATGTCAAAATTTTCCGCTATGGTATTTAGGGTAAGGGTCTGCCGGGCAAGCAATCCAATGATCGCCCGTCTCGTCGGATCCGCGATAGCCTGAAATACGTCCCTACGTGCTTTCATCAATATATAACCATTTGGTTAAGTAAATTTATTGTAAACAGCCGAACCTGCAAAATCAAAGTTGTACCTTGCGGCCGTATGGAAGTAATTCATAATAAGGACCTCGGAACGAAGCAGAAAGCGCTCGCCATCAATCTCGATCCCCAGATCTACGGTTCATTCGCGGAGGTGGGTGCCGGGCAGGATGTCGCGGCAAATTTCTTCAAGGCGGGCGCTTCATCGGGCACGATCGCCAAGACGATGTCCGCCTATGACATGACCTTTTCCGACGCCATCTACGGGCCGCAGGAAAGTCGCCGTTATGTCAGCGAGGGCCGGCTGATATCCATGCTTGAGCACGAATACGGGTTATTGATAGAGCGGCTTGCGGAGAAACGGGGGGATACCACTACGTTTTTCGCTTTTTCGGATACCGTTGCCGCGCTCAACTACCACAAGACGAACGAGGGCCATGGCTGGATGGGGGTACGGTTCCAGCTGGCGCCGGGGGGAGGGTTCAATGACGTGGTGCTGCACTTCAAATTGCTCGATAATGAGAATGTGTTGCAGCAGCAGGCCGTGGGAATACTCGGCGTAAATCTTATCTACGCCTGTTTTTACTATCATACGCACCCGCCCGTCTTTTTGCTCTCGCTGATGGACAACCTGTCCAAGGACGGCATTCAGATAGACATGATCCGTTTTGAAGGGCCGGACTTCAGCAAGGTCGACAACCGGCTGATGAGCCTGCATCTTGTGAAGTACGGGTTTTCGAATGCCGCGCTCTTTGGGCCCGATGGGCAGAACCTGCAACCTTCCGAGGTCTTGTATAAGAAGCATATCGTGGTGATCCGCGGCCGTTTCCGGCCTGTCATCAACGTACATATGGATATGCTGACACGGGGCGTCAAACAATTCATGCAGGAATCCGATGTGGACCAGGAAAATGTCCGGGTCCTTACAGAGCTGACCCTGCAGGGGCTGAAAGAAAGGGACGCCGGCCAGTCTGCTGAGATCGACGAAAAGGATTTCCTGGACCGTGTGGATATTCTTTGTGCGCTGGGACAGACGGTTCTGATCTCCAATTTTCACGAGTACTACAAGCTGGTCGCTTTTTTGTCGAAGATCACCAAGCTTAAGATGGGGGTGGTGCTTGGCTATCCCAACCTGGAATATATCTTCTCCGAGGAACACTACCACGACCTCCCGGGCGGTATCCTGGAGTCCTTCGCGACCCTGTTCAGCCGGAAAGTAAAGCTTTTTATCTATCCGACCCTGCGCAATGGGGTTATCTATAATTGTCTCCGTTACAACCCGCCGGCGCACCTTGTAGACCTGTACCGGTATCTGATCGCCAATGATAAGATCGAGGACATCCGGCATTATAAGGAAAGCAATCTTCAGATAGATACGGATAAGGTCCTGCAGCTGATCAAACACGGCTCTGAGGGCTGGGAGGAATATGTTCCCGCCGAGGTCGCCGCCATCATCAAGGACCGCTGCCTGTTCGGTTATGCGTGTGACACGGTGACCAAAGAAAAAGAAGGGGATGGGCTTGGCGCCCACCCCGTTAGCTGACCAGGCTGCTCTCCGCGCCGAAGGCGTGGTCGATAACGATCTTCCAGGACCCATCGTCCTGCTGCCGCATTACTTCGATGCCTTTAGCGCTGATCTTTACTTCGTTGCCGTCGGTGATGCTCCATTCCGACCTCCCTACGGCAATATTCCCTGTCTGGAGACAGTACACCGTCCTGATCTCCATCTGTCCTTTGATGGACAGAATAGCTTTTACTGCCTCTTCGAACTTTGTCTGGCCAGAGACCGGCTTGCCCGGTTCGGGTACAATGATGCCGGTGCTGTCGTACATGCTCATGACCGTTGAAAGGTCGCCTGTGTTAAATGCTGCGGCAAGGGCCGCGTGTGCGTCTACCGCTCTTTTGGGTAAATTCATGTTGTTGCGATTTTATTGGTGAATAGATGTTTGGTGAGGATGTCTATCTGCTCGTACGCCCTGCTGAAAAAGTAGGGCCCCATGCTGAGGCGACGGACGCCGAGAGAGGTAAGCGTATCGGAGTCCGGCAGGCCGGGAATATACATCACGTTCAGGGGTAGCAGTGTATTGTTGACGGCATCCCTTATGTCCTCGTCCTGCATGATACAGGGTAGGAAAATGCCGTCCACCCCTGCTGTCTCGTAGAGCTTTAGCCGCCGTCTTGTCTCTTCCTGCTTGTTGTCGACGTCCAGGATATATGTATCGCATCTGACGTTGATGAAGAGCTCTTTCGACCACAGCATATTCCTGATCTGTTCGAGGGTGTGTGCGAAGGAAGGGGCATCCTTCAGGGTACGCCGGGCGCCGGTGATCGTGGAGTCTTCGATATTGATGCCCACTGCTCCAAGGTCGATCAGCTTCCGGATATTCTCTGCGATCTCTCCGGCGGATGAGCCGTACCCCATTTCCACATCTACCGAGAACGGGATATGGATGGAGGCCTGTATCCGCCTGATGACGAACAGGTATTCTTCGAAGGGCATATTTTCTCCGTCGGCATAGCCGAGGCTCTGCGCGACTGCGGCGCTGGAGGTGGCGACGGCCGGGAATCCTTTTTCCTGAAAACGTACTGCGCTGTGCGCATCCCAGGCATTGGGCAGCACCAACAGCTGGTCCGTATGGTGCAGGTGTTTGAATGTTTGATAATTTGGAGACATATTCTTTTGTTTGTTGCCCCAAAATTAGAATGGCGGCAAGTCTCCAAATTGTATAAAACGGAACAGGTCAGGTATTAATGAATGCCTGGGCTACCGGGTAGATCCGGGTGAGCAGGGGAGTGGGGATTAGTCGATGACCTCAACACCTTTCCAGAAGGCGATATGGCCCTTTATATTCATCGCTGCGTCTTTGGGCTCGGGGTAGAACCAGGCGGCGTCCTTGTTCAGCTGTCCGCCAACCTCGATGCTGTGATAAGATGCCAGTCCCTTCCACGGGCAGACCGATTGTTTGTTCGAAACCCGCAGATATTCCTGATTTACTGATTCTGCGGGGAAGTAATGGTTGTTTTCCACCACGATCGTCGCGGGGCTTTCTGCTATGATGACGTTATTCCAGATTGCTTTCATCCGTATATAATTTTTTTTTAATGGTCGGATGGAACCTCGCTGTTCATGCTCGGTTTCATACAATAAAAATATGAATAATCTGAATTACCTGAATGGGGTTATATCTCCTTGCAGGAACTAAAAAAAATCCCTACTTTAACCGGGCTAAAATTCCTGTATCGCTATGAAAAATTCATTGAGCCTTGCCGGCCATCGGAAGGACCTCCTGTCTGATATCGTCTATAGTCTTGAACAGGCCAGCGGCGGCAAGAGAATCGCCAACTATGTTATCGACCGCATAGCTTTTCTGTTAATTATCTTCCTTTCCGCGTTGTTTTTTCTGATCGTAGATGTGGATGACGCCAATAGCTTCATCAACTATTACGCCGTCGGCCTTATCGGTTGTGGGTCCATATTCGGGAGCATTTTTCACGGCCTGGCGCAGGGGGTCTTTATGGGACTTATAGAAGGCCTTACCCGCGGCAAGTCGCTTGGCAAGCTGATCACCGGCACCCGAACCGTAAATGGGGACGGCACGCGCATAAGCTTTAAGACGGCGCTTCTGAGGGGGCTTAGCCGGGCGGTACCGCTGGAGGTCTTTTCCGGGCTGGGCAGCGTGTCTTTTCCCTGGCATGACAAGTGGACGGGAACGATCGTCGTCGATGAACGTCGCGCTTGTACCAACTTGTACCAACTTGAACCACAGGACCAGCAGTAGTCCGGGATTAGTTTGCGAGCTTTAACGACACCAAAAACTGTCATATGTGGAACCTCGTTAAAGCCGGACGCTGGCTTTTTGCGATCTGTCTCCTGGGGCTTGCCGGTCAGCAATTCTATTATTCGGATTTCCGGCCGGTATTCGTTCCCTCCTGGCCGGGGCATTTCCCTGGTGAGATCCTACTGGTTTACCTTTATAATGCGATACTTATCGGGTGCTCCGTCTCTCTTTTGCTGGAGCGGCATGCAAGGTCTGCCATGCTGCTGCTAGGCGGTGTTTTTCTTATTCTCCTGCTGTTCTGTCATACTCCTTATGAGCTGGTCTTTGACCCCTACAACAAGCATATCGGAGCCTGGGCCAATGCTTTCAAGGACCTGGCTTTTGCCGGTGGAGCCTTTGTGATGGCGGGGTCTTTTCCGGACAACCCGCTTGCCACGCGCAGGAAAAGGACGGCGGTCAGGATCCTGGAGCTGTTGATCCCGCTGGGCGGCTTTTTCTTTTCGATCACCATGATCGTTTTTGGAATATGCCATTTCCTGTATCTTGAATATACGGCATCGCTTGTCCCTGGCTGGATTCCGGGTCATGTGTTCTGGGCCTATCTTGCGGGGGGAGCTCTTATTGGAGCCGGGCTGGGGGTCATGTTTCGTATCCGGCTGAAGGCAGTAGCTATCTTATTGGGGACCATGATCTTTCTCTGGGTTATCCTCCTTCATATCCCCCGCGCGGCTGTCGCGCCTGTAACCGACAAGGGGAATGAGCTGACGAGCGTATTTGAGGCGTTGGGTTTCAGTGGGGCGGCTTTTGTGATGGCCTATGGGTATACGCTGACGCGGGTTTTTCCCGGCGCGGTGGTGGTGTCGTGAGCTGAACAGGGGACTACACAAACTCGCGGTTGTAGCGGTTCCTGTACTGCAGGGGTGAGAGCCCGGTCACTTTTTTAAATATCACGCGAAATGCCTTGGGGTCGGAGTAGCCGACCTTGTCCATGGCCTCGTTGACACCCAGTCTGGATGTTTCCAGACTTTTTTTGACGGCTTCCATTTTCACCCGCTGAATATATTCCATGATCGAGTTGCCGGTTGCCTTTTTAAAGCGGCGTTCGAGGTTGCGCCGGCCGAGGGCCAGCATTGAGGCCAGCTCGTCCACCGTGATCTTTGAGTGGACGTTCTTTTCGATATAGTCCTGGGCCGTCCGGATAGCTGTGTCTTCGTGCTCTTTCTGTCCGCTGAAGATAATGAAGGGAGACTGGCTGTCGCGCTGGTAGTCGATCTGAAAGCCTTTCGAGCAGAGGACGGCTATTTCGCGTCCCGCGTATTTTTCGACGAGGTACACGATCAGGTTGAGCCAGGAATAGGCACCTCCGCTGGTATAGATATTATTCTCGTCGGTGATGATCTTGTCCTGGACAAGTCTGACTGCGGGGAACATCCGCTGAAACTCCCCGGTGAACTCCCAGTGCGTGGTGCAGCTCTTCCCGTCGAGCAGGCCCGTGCCTGCCAGCACAAATGCTCCGATGCACATCGAGGCTACGGCTGCCCCTGCCTGGTATTGCCGGGTGATCCAGTCCAGCATGGGCGCATTTTCCTTTAGAATTTTTGCTTTGTCTCCGTGTACCGATGGGATGAGGATAAGGTCGGTGCGGTCTACTTCCTGTATCACCACGTCGGGATTTATGCAAAACAGTCCGTTCTTCATCCGGGTTTCCCGGTGAAGCCCAACCACCTGGACGTTGAACAGGGGAGGGCGACCGGCCTCTTCCAGCCAATCGTTCACGCGGAGGAGGATCTGGTAGGTACCTTCGATGGTCGTGATACTGCATTCGCCATCCGGCACCAGGATCGATACGTGTTTCATAGTATAAAAATATCGAAAATGCGCGTCCGCTCAAAACACTCAAGGGAAACTGACGATCTGTATAAAGGGCCTGAAACCGATGATGATCTTTGACTTCCAGGGGATCACGGGGTCGAGGCGGTCCGGCGTCAGATAGAGGACGAGCAATATCAGCATTGGGAAGAGCGAAAAGACGAAGGAAGGGGCCCATACATGAAACGGAATATTCCATCCTGCGGCGGGTCCCGAGCTGACCATCCCCGCGAGGGGGTAGGCTGCGAACGGGCCACCGATGAGGGTAAACAACAGGAAGAAGAACCAGTTCCTGCTCAGTACCAGGCGGTGCTTCAGGGTCAGCAGGAGAGCGGTCTCCTGTTCGATCTCGCAGAGCTGCTGTCTGTAAAATGTCTTGACCACAGACCTGTAGAATTGTTCGAAGTCCTCCCCTTCTTCCAGGTTCTGCTCTATGATGACACAGATATGGTCGAGCAGGTCGTACCGAAGGCTTTCGGTCCCGATGCCCCCTGCCTCGAGGTCGCTTAGGATGAAATCGATCTGCTGGTCGCTAATCAAATACATCAGGCCAGCTTTTGTTTGATGTCTAACAGAGAGACCATTGTCTCGATAAAGCTCGCGAGCTCCTTTACCTTCTCCCTGGCCCTGGTCTTTCCGGTCGGGCTCAGGCTATAGTATTTCCGGACCCTTTTGCCGATGAACTCGGTCTCGGTCGTTACAAAGCCGTCTGCCTCCAGCGCGTGCAGCGTTGGATAAAGCGCCCCTTCGGTGATCTGGATCCTGTCCATCGTCAATTCCTTTACTTTCTGCGTGATCTCATATCCGTACATCTTCTTGTTGTCGGCCAATAGCTTGAGTATAATGGTCTTTAACGTCCCTTTTAATAGTTCTGTGGAGTACATCATGCTGTAAGGTTAAATAATCCTATCCAAATATACATAGGATTTGGATGTATATTGTTTAAATATCGGGGATATCTGGCCGACCTCGTATGGAACGATTATTGCTTCGGCCTTTTTACCATGACAGAGATCACCCGGGTTTTGCTGGAGAATGAAATTGGCGTTGTGGCGGCACATAAGCGTATGAGCAGTGTGGCCCAGCTTTTTCACCTTACCCTTTCGGCTCAGTCGATCATCGCCACTACTGTCGCCGAGATCAGCCGGGTCGTCATCGACAAGACCGACAATGGATGGGTGAGCATCGCCGTTGAAAAGACGGACAGGGGATTTTTGCTCACAGGTGCTGTCAGCTATCCCGCAAAGGTCGATCTCCTTCTTACAGAAGAAGCGCTGAGGCATAGCCGTTTGCAGGTTCCCCAATTCCATGTTGACAAGGGCGGCGATGTGACGGCCATTCGGATCAGCGTCGATATTCCCCGGTCGGTCAGGATCACCGAGTCCCGCATTGCCGAGGCGGTACGGCTGTTTCACGACCTTGAAAATGAGGAAGCGCTGAGAGGCGGTCATATGCTGGACGAAAAGAAGAATGAATTCCTGTCGGTCGCCAGTCATGAGCTGAAGACACCCCTGACCTCTATTATGGCATTTACGAAGCTTGCTCTCGACGCGGGTGAAGGTGGGGCCTCCGAAAAAGTACTGCATTATCTGGAGAAGATCGACCACCAGGCGCGCAAGCTGCATCTGTTGATACAGCAGCTGCTGGATATTTCAGGGATCGAGCTGGGTAAGCTGGGTTATGCAATGGAGGAAAAGGAATGGAACGAATATATGACGGATCTGATACCTACTCTCGAGCTTTTGGTGCCGATGCACCGGCTTTTCTGGAAGCCCTGTCCCGGGACGGTGATGATCAGAATGGATGGCCTGCGTATTGAGCAGGTGCTGACCAATCTAGTCAGCAATGCGGCCAAGTATTCCGATCCCGACACCCGTATCGATATCAACTGCATTTCTGATAGCGATGGTCTGACCGTCTGTGTCCGCGATGAGGGCATCGGTATCTCGAGCCAGAATATCAGCCGTCTTTTTGATAAATATTTTCGGGAAGAGGCGGTAGCCGATAAGTACACCGGCTTTGGTATCGGGCTGTCTATCGCCGCCGGCATCGTCCGCGAGCACAGGGGCTCTATATGGGCCGAGAAGAACGAGGATGCAGGGTCCTCCTTTTATTTTAGACTGCCTCTTAAATTTCCCCATTCTGGGGTATAAAACAGTCAAAAGACCAATTCTCTACAGAAATAATTCAGGAACAAGGTTTGTATTGTTTACAACTCATGAGCTTTAGGTGGTGTGTAATATTTTTAATTCTTGGTATTCAATGGTCTGCATACGGACAGGTCGTGCATCCGGCCGATTCCCTCAAGACAGATTCGTTGCGTGCAGGCAGCGGAAAGCCGCTGCGGCAGCCGGAAGACCCCGACAAGCAGTTCGATTTTTCCGATCTGACCCGGTCGATCCTCCATCCTCACCGGCAGGCCAACCCCATGCATAACCGATCGGGCGTAACCGTCGTCCCGAATGTCGCGGCTAATCCCACCATTGGGGGGCAGCTGGGTATCAAGGCGGTAGCCGGCCGGAGGCTGGGGAACGACTCCACCACCCTGTTCTCGGTTGGGGCCACCTCGGCCAGCATCACGACCAAGGGTATCATTTATTTCTATATCAATCACAACCTTTTCACTCCCGGCAACAAATGGAATCTGCAGGGGAACCTGGTGGTCGCAAAAACGGTCACGCCTGATTTTGGCTATGGCATCGGGCGAGGCCTCAGCGGGGGGACGAAAGAGGATTCCGTGCTGGGCGACCCTACACATAGGGGTTATCTGATCCGTTCGTATTACTATAATGTCAGGGAGAAGGTGTATAAGAATGTGGCGAAGAATCTTTTTGTCGGGGCGGGTCTGTCGTTTGAGATCAGGAGGCAGATGAACCTGGGAGATACGACCAACAATGCTACGCCTTCAAGCGTCTATGACAACCGGCATGGGTTTCCAAAGGATCATTATTCCGCGAACGGCTTTCTTTTTAACGTCGAATATATCACGCGGGACAATCCGAACCGGGCTTACAAGGGTATTTTCTTCGATGCCGGCGTCCGGATCAACCAGACCTGGATAGGAAGCACAAAAAATTCGGTACAGCTGACCTCCGATCTCAGGAAATATTTCAGTCTTTCGGCCGCCAGCCCTGAGATGGTGCTTGCCTTCTGGAACTGGGGCTCGTATCTTATCGGCGGCGAGCTTCCTTACCTGGAGCTGCCGGGTACGGCCAGGGACGGGTCATTCAGGAGCGGCAGGGGGTATACGGCCCAGTATTATAAGGGGTCACAGTTCAACGATACCGAACTGGAGCTGCGTTTTCCGATACTCGCAAATAAATTTATCAGCGGAGTGAGTTTTGTAAACCTTCAGACGGGGAATGACGAGCACGGAACGAAGATATTTCAGGTGTTCCAGCCGGGCTATGGTGCGGGGTTGCGGGTACTGTTCAATAAGCATACGCGGACGAATCTGGCTCTGGATTATGCATTTGGCCGGTTTGGCAGGAAGGGATTTTTCCTGAACCTGAACGAGACCTTTTAGGTAATTTTACGGCGATGGCGAATCCTTATATTTCACTGCTTGGTACCGCCTGGCGGTATGCCCGAAAGGAAAGGAAGAAATATGTCCTGGTCTATTGCATGTTCGTTGTTGCGCATCTGACGATCTCGCTCAATCCGTTGCTTTTTAAATGGATAGTGGATACTATACAGAAGGACCCGGGAAGTCTTCCGCGCAATGTGCTTTTTTATGCGGCGGGGTATGCGGGGTTAAAGCTGGTGCAGTGGTGCTTTCATGGGCCTGCCCGGATCATGGAACGGTCGCTGGCCTTTAATCTGAGCCGGAATTTCCTTCAGGAGAAGTTTCACCAGGTACTGCATTTGCCGGTGAAGTGGCAGCAGGGCAATCATAGCGGCTCTACTATCAACCGTGTGCGAAAGGCCTATGAGTCCCTCCGTGATTTTTTTGACCGTGGCTTTATGTACGTGTATGTGCTGGGGAAATTTGTCGTGTCGGTGGTGGCGATCCTGTACTTTTCGCCGCTATTCGGGGGTATTGCCGTGGCCATGGGGATTTTTACTGTTTTTATCATCCGTACGTTCGACAAACCTTTTATCAGGGCGCTCGATGAGGCGAATGAAAAGGAGCACGTAGTGTCGGCCACGCTTTTCGACAGCCTGTCGAATATCATGACGGTCATTACTCTTCGACTGGAGAAAAGCATGGAGACGGGGTTGATGAACAAGGTCCGCCAGATCTTCAGCCCTTTCCGGAAGAGCGCTCTTATCAATGAATGGAAATGGTTTTGTGCTGAAATGCTTATTGTGTGTATCTATCTGACCGTGGTGCTGGGCTATATCTATCAGCACTGGGCGCCGGGGAAGGCGTTCTCTCTAGGCAGTCTTGTCGCCCTGGTGGCGTATATCAACCAGTTCACCAGCGTATTCCAGGACGTGGCCTGGCAGTATACCGAGATCGTTACGTTCAATACGAATGTTCAAACGGCGTCGGTCATTGGAGATGCCTATGCACAGCGGCACCGTGCCGACCGACCCGACGCGCTTCCCGAGAACTGGAAGGCTATCGAGATCAGCGGGCTTAATTTCTCCTATCATGAATCCTATGATACGACCCGTCGCGCCCAGAGCCTGCACGACCTGCGGCTAAGCATCCACCGCGGGAGGCGGATCGCGCTGATAGGAGAGAGCGGCAGTGGCAAGAGCACGCTTTTGGCCTTGTTACGGGGCCTCTATAATCCCGAGCCGGGGTGGCAGCTGGACGTCGACGGCAGGGGGGAGACGCTGGAGCAGCTGAATGAGACCGTTACTCTTTTCCCGCAGGAGCCGGAGATCTTTGAAAATACGCTGGCCTATAATATTACGCTCGGGCTTCCATTTTCGGAAGAGGAGATACTCCAGGTCTGCGAGAGCGCTCATTTTACCGACGTCATCCGGCAGCTGCCGCAGGGGCTGGATTCGGACATAAGGGAAAAGGGAGTCAATCTTTCCGGCGGTCAGAAGCAGCGACTGGCCCTGGCCCGGGGGATCCTTGCGGCGCGCGACAGCGACCTGGTCCTGCTCGACGAGCCCACCAGCAGCGTAGACCCCCGTACCGAAGCGCTTATCTATGAAGGGCTGTTCAAGGCTTTTCCGGACAAGGCGATCATCTCCTCCATCCACCGTCTCCATCTTCTTGTCCGGTTCGATTATGTATATGTCCTCCATCAGGGCCGGATCATCGATGAGGGTAGTTTTGGGTGGTTAAGGGATAACAGTCCCGCTTTCCAGGAGATGTGGCGCCACCAGAAAGAGGAAAGCCGGATGGATGTATGATGATAAATTGGTAGATTATGAGAAAATATCTTTTTCTGTACGGGGTATTCCTGTTCTTACAGATCGGCAGAGCAACAGCCCAGCAGATATGGGTGGGCTTTAAGGGCGGCCTCAGCATTCCCAACATCAGCGGCGGTAATGACGAACTTTCCAAGGGGTATACTTCCCGACTGGCGGCGAACTTTGGTGTGCTTTCGGAGTGGCAGCTCCACAAGCGGCTATCCTTGCAGGTCGAGGTGAACTATGCGGGTCAAGGCGGTCAGCGGAAGGGCATGCAGCCTATCACCAATCTTCCGCCGGAGCTGCAGGCCCTTGTCCCTCCGGGTCAGTATCTGTATGCGAACTTCAAGAACAAGGCGATCCTTGACTATCTCGAGCTGCCGGTAATGGCCAAGTACAGCTGGGGCCGGCGATTCCCATTCTATGTGAATGCGGGCCCCTACGTGGGCTATCTGCTGCATGCGAAGGAGAAGACCAGCGGTACGAGCGCCATCTATGCTGACGCTCAGGGAGACCCGCTGCCCACGCCGCAGCCCCTTCCTCCCCAGTCGTTCGACGCGACGACCGACGTGACCTCCAGCATCCGGCGCTGGAATGTCGGCATTACGGGTGGGGTGGGCATAGCGTGGGCTATCACGCCGAAGAACAGGCTCTTTTTCGATGCCCGGTTCGAATACGGGTTTATCAATATCCAGCGATATAAGCAGGACGGGAGCAACAATACCGGCAATGTCCTGCTTTCGCTGGGGTATGCCATCGGTATTTAGAGGGCTTCGCCGGGCTGGCTCTGCTGGTTTGGGCGAGCTTTGGGATCAGGCGAGCTCTGCCAGCTCGAGACTCTTCCTTTTTTGTTGCAGCACCTGCGCCTCTTCGAGGACCGGTTCGGGCAGGAGCACCAGCGAAGTGTTGTTCTCTTTCCACCAGCTGCCTTCTTTTATCTCGCGGAAGTGGATAACGCCAACCAGGTATTTTCGGTCGCTGTCAGCGTGCCATTCTTCGATCCATTCGAACCGCTCTCTGGGAATATATTTCCAGGCGTCAAAGCTGAGATATGCCCGGACATAGAAGTCGTCGGTCAGCTCGTGTGGGGTATGGTGGTAGAGCTTTTTGTATTCGTACCTGTACTGATAGCGCAGGGCCGAGAGGTCGCTCAATACTGCGGACGCGGTTGGGAAGGAGCCTGCGCCCTTGCCGTAGAAGAATTGTTTGTCGGCAAAGCCGCTTTCGATCACCACGCCATTGTATTCATTTTTTACGAAGGCCAGGTGGTCGTCCTGTTTGATGAACTGGGGGAGGACGAAGGCGGCTACTTTACCGTTGTCTAATTTCTTGGCCTGGGCCACCAGCTTGATGTCGTAGTGTTTCTCCCGGGCGACGTCTGCGTCCCTGCCCTGGACGAACTGGATGCCGCTGAACACAAGGTTCTCCGTCTTTTCGATGATCCCATAGGCGTGGGTCAGCAGGAAGGTCCATTTATTGGCGGCGTCGTATCCTTCGACGTCCAGCGATGGGTCGCTCTCGGCAAATCCCAGCTGCTGGGCGAGGTGCAGCGCTTCGCGGAAGCTTAATTTCTCTTCGAACATCTTGGTGAGTATAAAATTGGTGCTGCCGTTGACGATCGCCTTGATGGAATGCAGGAGGTCGTTGTCATAGTATTCCTCTAAGTTGCGGATGACGGGAATGGAAGCACAGGCGGCGGATTCGTACAGGAAAGACTCTCCGGTACGTTGCTGCAGCTCAAGCAGCTCGGGGAGGTGTTCGGCTATCATTTTCTTGCTTGCGCTGACTACGGACTTGCCGTTCTTCAGCGCTGTAGATACGATCTCGTATGCCGGTCCGGATTCGTTGATGACTTCCACGACGACGTTGATGGAGGGGTCATTGAGGATGGCGTTCCTGTCGGTGGTGAACAGGTCTTCCGGAGCCTCGCGTCGTTTGCCGGGGTTCTTGATACATACTTTTTTGATAGTTGCATTGAAGGAAGGCTTCTGCTGCAATATTTTGTAGAGGCCCTCTCCTACTACGCCAAACCCAAAGAGCCCGATGGTAAGCTGCTTGTGTGTTTCCATTATTGTTTAATATATGTTTTATTGTGAAGGAGCCGCCGGAGGCGGCTCGCCCGTAAGGCCAAATATTAGCGGTTTACCGTGATCGGGTTATTTTTGGTTGAACCCGATCCCAGTACATTAACAGTAGCGGCCCTGATTGGTTCAGAAGGCTTGCCGTTGAGACCCGGCGTCAGCAGACCGAGGCTGCGTTTGGCCTCTATCTTGTCCAGCGTGGCGCGCAGGTCTTCGATAAGGTCTTCGGCGTCTTCCAGTCCTATGGACAGGCGGATCAGGCTGTCCTTTACTCCTGCGGCCCTGCGCCGGTCGGAGGGAATCGTCTTGTGTGTCATCTGGGCGGGGTGGGACACCAGGCTTTTGATGCCGCCCAGGCTTTCGGCCAGCTTGAACAGCGAGGTCGACGTAACGAAGTCATTGGCGGCCTCAATGGTATCGAGCTTCAGAGAGAAGGATACGATGCCTCCGAAACCTTTTGACTGTGATGCGGCGATGGCGTGTCCCGGGTGCGTGGCCAGTCCCGGATAGTGAACTCTGTCCACGGCGGGGTGCTTTTCAAGGAAGGCGGCGACAGCCCTAGCGCTGGCGCTGTGCTGGCGTACGCGCAGGTGCAGCGTCTCGATGCCTCTTATCAAGAGCCAGCTGTCGAAGGGCGCGAGAATGGCGCCGCTGGCGTTCTGCAGGAATTTTACCTTTTGTCCCAGCTCAGGGTCGGCTGTTACGACCAGGCCGGCGATGAGGTCGCTGTGTCCGCCGAGGTATTTGGTGCCTGAGTGGACGACGATGTCGGCGCCGAGCCGCAGGGGCTGCTGCAGGGCAGGGGAGGCAAAGGTATTGTCTACGGCGAGCCAGCATCTGTGGGCCCTGGCGATCTTCGAAATGGCGCGGATGTCCGTGATCTTAAGCGTCGGGTTGGTCGGGGTTTCGATCCAGATCAGCCTGGTCTTTGGCGTCAGGGCATTGAATACCGCTGAAGGGTCTGAGGTGTCGACGTAGTTGACGGTAATCCCGAATTTTTTATACACCTGTTCAAAGAGGCGGAAGGCGCCGCCGTAGATATCGTCCACTGCGATGACCTCGTCTCCGGATTGCAGCAGCTTGAGCACTGCATCGATGGCGGACAGTCCGCTGGCGAATGCTGCGCCGGTGCTGCCGCCTTCCAGCTGGGCAACGAGACTTTCCAGGGTGGCGCGGGTGGGGTTGCCCGTACGGGCATAGTCATAACCCTTGTTGACTCCGGGCGCCTCCTGTACAAATGTGGAGGTTTGATAAATGGGTACTGAGACCGCGCCGGTCAAAGGGTCGACAGGAATGCTGTGAATGAGTTGTGTTGTCGCTTGCATGAGAAACAAATTTTAATAGTTTAAAAATTGTTCAGCGACACCACTTACCAAGGCCATCAGAGGAGTCTGCTTCACCGGAGGCGTCGACTCACTCCGGCAGGCAAAAAAAAACTCTTCTGATTCGTCAGAAGAGCTTTGAATATAGTTATACAATATTGTCAAGCTGGAGTCTGACTTATCTGTCCCGATAGTCCATCGGGATGGAGTTGGCACCTTACAGCCACTTTTGAGAGTGGGTGCAGGTTGTCAAGGCTTCTTCGGGCCATTTCCCTCAGCCTTTCTTGATAAGAGATGTTGTAAGAACTGGCGCAAATATAGCGCGCATTGTTCCATATTTCCAAATCCGGCGCCGGATTTTTGCCCGGGCTTCTCGAAAGATCTGGATAGCCAGATTGTTAAAAATCTGATAATCAGTGTAGTGTAGGGTGTCGGTGAGATGAACGGCGGCCGTCAAGGAACATGCCGGAGATGGACGGCAGATGCGGGGTATGTTGATGCTTAACCGGGCAATAACAGGAGTTTGGAACGGTTTTTGGCAACTCTTTTCTACACGATGCTGTATCTCTACCCATAAACTACACAACATGAAAACGGTAACCAAATGGCTGACAGCTGTAACCAGCGTCGCGGCCGTACTTGTATTCTTTGCATGCAACAAGAGTAATTCCTCCAGTTCAAATCCCAGCATTCCTCCCGGACAGTCAAGGCTTTCCTTATACATGATGGATGGTCCGGTCCAGTTCACCAAAGTTCTTATCGACATACGGCAGGTTGCGGTAGAGATCGATACTGCCAGCAAGCAGACCGACGAGGATCATGATGATGAGTGGGATGACAGCTATTGTGGCTGGCATCGTGACAAGGATCACAAGTCGGTCATCTGGGATACGCTGGACATCAAACCAGGCGTATATGATCTTCTCCAGCTGCGCAATGGCGCCGACACGCTGCTTGCTGCCGGCAATTTCCCCAGCGGCAAGATCCTGAAGGTGAAGATAACGCTTGGTTCGGATAATACGATCTATACGGACAGCACGACCAAGTATCCGCTGGAAGTCTTCGGTCCCAACCCTTATTTCACTGTCAATGTCAGCCGCATTAATGTTGCGTCTGCGAGCAGCAACGATTTCAAGCTGTGGCTTGACTTTAACCTGGCCAGATCGGTATTCTTCTGGAATGGCGAATTCCTGCTGAAACCCTATCTGGTTGTATTCAACGATCAGGTGATGTCCAGGATCAGGGGACAGGTGCTGCCTGAAGGCGGAGCCGCTCTTGTATCTGCGATCACAGGGACTGATACGCTGTACGCCATACCGTTCGACGAGGGTAATTACCAGTTCCGCAATGTGCCTGCCGGGACCTACTCTATCAGTTTTAAAGGGCGCAATGGATATCAGGACACCACGGTGACGAATATCAAGGTAGACTCGATGAAAGTCGTTACCGTGCCTACGGTGAAGCTTCATAAATAGTTCATCTATAATCATTTAATTTCCCGAATAGCTAAGACATGCGTCTTAGCTATTTTTTTTAGTAACTTGCGGAGATATGGAAGAGAGCATCGAAGTATCCGGGGCCCGGGTACACAATCTGAAGAACATCGACATCCGCATCCCGAAAAACCAGCTGGTGGTCATTACAGGCATCAGCGGCAGCGGCAAGTCATCTCTGGCATTTGATACGATCTATGCTGAAGGTCAGCGACGGTATATGGAAAGTTTCGGAGCCTATGCCCGTCAGTTCATAGGCGACATGGAGAGGCCTGACGTGGATAAGATCACGGGGCTTAGTCCTGTCATTTCTATCGAACAGAAGACGACCAATAAGAATCCGCGCAGTACAGTCGGCACGGTCACTGAGATATACGATTTCCTCCGTCTTCTTTTTGCCCGTATCGGAGAGGCCCACTCGTATAATACCGGCAAGAAGATGGTCAAGTTCAGCGAGGAAGAGATCGTGGACAACGTTTTTAAAAAATTCAAGAATAAGAAAATATCAATTCTGGCGCCGCTGGTGCGTGGCCGTAAGGGGCACTACCGGGAGCTTTTCGAGGACATCCGGAAGAAGGGTTATCTCAAGGTGCGGGTCGATGGAGAAGTAAAGGACCTTGTCGCGAAGATGCAGGTCGACCGGTATAAGATACACGATATTGAGGTTGTTATCGACCGGTTAGCCGTTACGGAGGATATGAAGGTGCGTCTCGGACAGAGCGTCCAGAAAGCCCTGCAGATGGGCAAGGACCTGCTGTTCCTCCTGCTGAATGACGACAACAGGGTATTGCAGTACAGCAAGCAGCTGATGTGCGAGGATACCGGTATCAGCTATGAGGAGCCTTCGCCCAACAGCTTTTCCTTCAACTCGCCCTATGGCGCCTGTCCCACCTGCAAGGGGCTGGGTGCCGTCTACCAGATCAGCATGGATGCGATCATCCCGGACGCGACGAAGAGCATTAATGAGGGGGGGATCGAGCCTCTCGGCGAAGAGCGCGAAGCATATATGTTCCGGCAGGTGCAGCAGCTGGCAAAGAAGAACAAATTCAGCCTGGATACGCCGATCAAAGACATGCCCAAGAAGGCGCTCAACCTGGTGCTTTACGGCACCGAAGCGGGCGAGACCTCGCTGGATCTCGACTACGACGAGAACGCCGCTCCGGGGCAGACGTATGCTGCAGAGTACGAAGGGGTGATCAATGCGTTGAAACGCTGGTTCTCCGGCGGGACCACCGATGCGCTTCGTGAGTGGGTCGAGCGGTTTATGGAACTGCGGACCTGCGAGACCTGCGGGGGCACGCGTCTTCGTAAGGAGAGCCTCTGGTTCACGGTAGCGGAGAAGAACATCGCCGAGCTGAGCGCTATGAACCTCAACAAGCTGGTCGACTGGTTCGCCGGAGTGGAGAAGAAGCTCAGCAACAAACAGAACATCATTGCGAAAGATATACTGAAGGAGATCAGGGAGCGGCTGCGCTTTTTGTCGGATGTGGGGCTTACCTATCTTACGCTCAACCGGGCGTCGCGGACGCTTAGCGGTGGCGAGTCGCAGCGTATACGGCTGGCGACGCAGATCGGTTCGCAGCTGCAGGGCATCACCTATATTCTGGACGAGCCGAGCATCGGCCTTCACCAGCGGGACAATCACCGGCTGATAGAGGCGCTGAAAAACCTGCGTGATATCGGCAACAGCGTACTGGTCGTGGAGCACGACAAGGACATCATGCTGGCGGCAGACTATCTTGTGGATATCGGGCCGAAGGCCGGCTATCATGGTGGTCGCGTGGTCGCCCAGGGACGCCCGCCTGCCCTGCTTGAGCTGGACACGCTGACCTCCTCCTATCTCAACGGTCATCGCAGGATCGAGGTGCCGGCGGAAAGGAGAAAGGGTAATGGCAAGTTCCTGGAGCTGAAAGGCGCGAAGGGTAACAACCTGAAGAATGTCGACGCAAAATTCCCTCTGGGGAAGCTGATCGTTATTTCGGGCGTGAGCGGCAGCGGGAAGAGCACGCTGATCAATGAAACGCTCTACCCTATCCTGAGCAAGCATGCTTATGGCTCACGCGTTAGCCCGCTGGAGTATAAGAGCGTCAAGGGGCTGGAGAATATCGACAAGGTTATCGAGATCGACCAGTCGCCCATCGGGCGTACGCCGCGTAGCAACCCGGCTACTTATTGCGGGTTCTTTACCGACATACGCACGCTCTTCGCGTCTGTGCCCGAGGCGAAGATCAGGGGCTATAATGCGGGGAGGTTCTCCTTTAACGTAAAGAGCGGCCGCTGCGACGTCTGTGAGGGCGGGGGGATGCGCGTGATAGAGATGAATTTCCTGCCGGACGTATACGTCCACTGCGAGAAATGCAATGGCAAGCGCTATAACCGCGAGACCCTGGAGATCCGCTACAAGGGGAAGTCGATCAGCGACGTGCTGGATATGACCGTAGACGAGGCCGTAGAGTTCTTCCAGAATGTGCCGTATCTCTATCGCAAGATAAAGGTGCTGCAGGAGGTGGGGCTGGGCTATATCACGCTGGGGCAGTCGGCTGTAACACTCAGCGGCGGCGAGGCTCAGCGGGTAAAATTGGGAACTGAGCTGGGTAAGAAGGATACCGGCAAGACCTTTTATATCCTCGACGAACCGACTACGGGTCTGCATTTTGAGGATATCCGCCATCTGCTGGACGTGCTCAATAAATTGGTCGACAGGGGCAATACCGTCCTTGTCATCGAGCACAATTTAGACGTGATCAAGGTGGCGGATCATATTATCGATCTCGGCCCGGAAGGCGGGGATGGTGGCGGACGGATACTTTTTGAGGGCACACCGGAAGAGCTGATTAAGAATAAGGAAAGCTTTACGGCAAAATTTTTGAAGGAAGAACTAAAAGGATAAGGAAAGATGGAGCGTATTATAATCGACATGGATGAGGTTATTGCTGATCCGATGGGCGAAATGATCGAATGGTATCGCAGAGAGCATGGCGGGGATGTTGATTTCAGCAAGATGGATGGCAGCTGGCTAAAGGGGTTTCCGGAGGGGGATCAGGCGATGGTCCTCGAGCGGCTGAAGTCGCCGGGTTTCTTCCGCCATCTTCCCGTCATGGAGGACAGCCAGGACGTGCTGCGTGAGCTCAATAAGAAATACGAGGTATTCATCGTCTCGGCGGCGATGGAATTTCCCAATTCCCTAAAGGATAAGCTGGAATGGCTGGCGGATCATTTTCCTTTCCTGAACTGGCGGCAGATAGCGCTGACCGGAAGTAAGGACCTGGTATTCGGGGACTATATGATCGATGATCACGTAAAGAACCTGAAGGGTTTCAAAGGGAAGCCCTATATGTATACGGCCGTGCATAATTTAGGCATAACGGGCTATGACAGGATCGACAACTGGAAGGAGGCGGCAAAGATCTTTTTGAAGTAGAGAGGGTCCTGTGTGAATCGAGCAAGGCGTGATCCAATAAGCGGTAGCAGGGAGTGATCAATAAAATCGTTGTGTTTGTAAAGGGTACCTAAATAGGGAACGGATCAGGTTTTACTTAACCTTCGGATATTCGGATTTTACCAATTTCCCTGCTTGCTTATTGGTTGTTCGTTTGAACGGCTGCGGTTCCGGCGATCATCTCACCTTTACCTGTCCGTTCTCAATACGCTCGTCATCGGTAAAGACCTCGAAGAGGAAATTACCTTCTGAAATATTGGTCAAAACCGTTGTTTCACGGTTACGGATCTGCGTTTGGGAGACCAGTCTGCCGTCCATGTCAAACAGGAAAAGCTGGTATACTTTCCCATTCTCACCACTGGCAGAGAAGAACAGCACCTGCTGTCTGGCATCCGGATACAATCTGATCTTGTGTTTTTTGCTACTCAGGGACTTACTGATCTCGATACTGTGGATGGTATCGTATCCTGAAGGATGGTGCCCGCCAGCGGGAGAGGGGCCGGCACTGGCTGAGGTCTGCATGCAAAGGACCAGGCCAAGCGCGGCCAGTCCGTTGAGCATCCGGGGAGAGAGAAATGTTTTCGTTAGGGGTACAGTTTTCATCATAGCTCCATTGATTTCATTCAATCAATAAAAAAATAGGGTACGGATCAATAACAACTAAAACAACAAACAACTACGGTCAAAATATAGTACGATCAACAACTTAGACAGTTAGAACCTCAACAGCGGACAGTGTGTCGAGTTCCTCCAGCGGCTGGCGGTGTTTCCACCGAGGCGGATACCCAATTTGAACTGCGCCGTGAAATAGGCGTCATTCTGGGAGGGGTCTCCTCTTTTGTTGCCAGGGCGGTAGCCCAGCGGCTGCAGAGCGGTCGGCGTCTTATTGGCCATTGCTGCTGCGATCGGGGCCAGCGAAGGAGGAAGGTATTTGTAAAAGAGACTCGGGTCTACATATTTCGTGCTCACGTCATCGATATAGTCCGTAAAGGTCTTGCGGTGGATTATTTCGAAGGCGACGTTCACGTTCTCGCTGATAAAGTATTTGATGCCAACGCCGATCGGAATATTGAGCTGGGTCAGCTTGTAGTTCTTTCTGTCGGGATATTCGGGGAAGCCCTGGCCTTCCGTGTGGAGGGGCTGCAGGTCGACCCAGTATGTATCGCCGTTAGGCGATCTGTAGCTGCCCTGGGGATTGAAGTGGAACATGCCCAGGCCAATTACGCCGTAGGGGCGGAGGCGGGCGGCAATATCTTCCGGATCTTCTTCCAGGAATACGGTCGGATAAAATTCCGCCATTATTGTACCTTCTACTATTTTGCTACGGAAATCCAGATTACGGTCAAAGCGAGTCACCTCATCACCGCCTTTCGGCTTGATCTGGTTGTCGGCGCCTTCGATCGAGCCATAGTTCAGCGATAAACGGAAACCTAACCATTGCATGGGATAAGCAGCGACGTATGCACCCACCGCGAGCTTGGTGGTCTTCATATTATAGTCTTTGATAAAGGTTGTTCCCTTGCCTGCGTGACCGCCTAGGTCACCCAGAAACACCATGGGTCCGAGGGTTAGGCCCATTTCGGTGTTATTCCTTGCCTCTTCCTGGCTGTATGACGTAGAGCTCAGACATAGGGTAGCGGCTAACACGAACAAACACTTCCATGATAAGGAGTGTAGACTCTGTTTCATTTGATATTAGATTTAGTTTTCCGATGGTTTGGATTCCGTTTTTCAACCAAAATGTGCGTCAAAAAAATTTTGATTAAAAGTAATTTTTTGACCCAAACCATAATGTCTGCACACTTCGACTTTGAGGCCTTCGTCGGAGCTGCTCCGACACGCTCCTCCTCGGCCGTAACCTTTGGCATAGCCTCGGTTACATGTGCGTACCGGACTCCGTCCGGTTATCGAAAAAGGGGACTCTGTTGTAAGAAACGCAAAAAGGGTGTTTAATTGTGTATCAAGCGTCAACAATTTTATCCCCAGTAAGACAGAATAAAGCCTTTGCCTTAAGATTCAATAGGTAATAGCATTTCGATATGTTCAATTCCATCTTCGAGATAGATGTCTCCTTTTTGGACAAAGCCAAAGGATTCGTAAAAACTTTTCAAGTAGTATTGAGCACCTATGCGTATATCCCTTTTTCCATGTAGTGAATATAAGGTGTTGATGCTTTGGACGAGCAGGTCGCGTCCGATGCCGCGGCCTCTGGCTGCTGGTGAAGTTACGATGCGTCCTATCGAAGATTCCTCATAGGATATTCCCGCACTTAAGACTCGTGAATATCCCAGCAGCTGATCGCCTTCCCATCCCATAAGATGATGGCAATGGAGGTCCTTGTTATCCATATCGAGAAACACACAATTCTGCTCTACGACAAATACTTCGCTGCGCAGCCGCAGGATGGCGTAGAGCTCTAATGTAGTTAATTCGTCAAAGCTTTTGCAGGTCCAGGTTATCATTGTTCAGTATCTGTATTTATCTCCCCAAAGTCCTTTCAGGAATTTGCGGAGCTCTTCTTCGCGTGCATTATTGCCAGGTTCATAGAATTTGGTTCCGGCGATCTCTTTCGGCAGGTATTCCTGCAGCGAAAAATTGCCTTCGTAGCTGTGGCTGTACTGGTAGCCCTTTCCGTAGTCCAGGTTTTTCATCAGCCGTGTCGGCGCGTTGCGGATATGGAGCGGCACTGATAGGTCACCGTGAGATCGTACGGCGGCCTGTGCTGCGCCGATGGCGACGGTTGCGGAGTTGCTTTTTGGCGAGGAGGCGAGATAGATCGCGCACTGGGACAGGATCAGGTTTGATTCGGGATAGCCGATCTTATTTACTGCATCGAAGCAGGCGTTGGCAAGCAGAAGGGCGTTTGGGTTGGCGTTGCCGATGTCTTCGCTTGCGAGGATGAGCATTCTGCGGGCGATGAATTTTACGTCTTCGCCGCCCTCGATCATTCTTGCCAGCCAGTAAACTGCTGCATTGGGGTCGCTGCCACGGATGCATTTTATGAATGCGGAGATGATGTCGTAGTGCTGCTCGCCTTTTTTGTCGTAGAGGGCGATGCGCTGCTGGGCGATCTCCATTACCAATTCGTCGGTCACTACGGCATCTTTTCCTGCCGCATCGCACACTACTTCGAGCAGATTGAGCAGCTTTCGGGCGTCTCCGCCGGAGATATTGATCAGGGCGGTGGTCTCTTTGAGCTGAATGCCTGAGCTGCGCAGCTCTTCGTCGTCCCTGAAGGCGTTGTGCAGCAGCCGGGTCAGGTCTTCTTCTGCCAGCGGTTTGAGGACGTACACCTGGCATCTGCTGAGCAAGGCGCTGTTGACCTCGAAAGACGGGTTTTCGGTAGTTGCTCCGATGAGGGTAACGATCCCTTTTTCGACGGCTCCCAGCAGGGCGTCCTGCTGTCCCTTATTGAAGCGGTGAATCTCGTCGATGAACAGGATGGCCTTTTCGCGCTCTTTTGCTTCGGCTATTACTTCCCGGACCTCTTTGACTCCAGCGGAGATGGCGCTGAGGGTATAGAAGGGCACCTGCAGGCTGTTGGCGATGATACCGGCAATGGTTGTTTTCCCCGTTCCCGGTGGTCCCCAAAGGATCATGGAGGGGGGCTTGCCGTGTTCTATGGCCGTCCGGAGTACGCTGCCTTTGCCGGTCAGGTGCTGCTGACCGACCAGCTGATCCAGTGTTTGCGGCCTTAGCCGCTCTGCCAGAGGGGCTTTAGGAGATGACATAACAAAATTTTAAGTGACAATAGTACAACAAGTTACCCGTTTTCATGTTTAAATTGGAGGACAAAGCCGGGCGGAGTCCGGCTTGTACCCTTGAGGGTGCAAACTTTAAAATGCCATAGGATGAGGGGAAGGTTACTTTTTTTAATGGCTTTTTTTGTGTTTCCGGGATCGAGGGTCCCTGCTCAGGCTATCGTTTCCGACGAACCCTCTTCCTCCGAGGCTCCCAATAATCCTCATTCGCATGGCAGGGACGGCAGCAGCGCCGGCGCAGGTGTCTACAGTGAAGGCAAGCTTTCCTCCCCTCAATCCGGCAGGCTTTCAGGCGTAGAGAACTATGCGCTTAACCGTGCGGGTATCGTCATGATCCGTACGGAGTATTCCGCGAATGTATATGTGAACAGCATGAAGATGGATGCCAGGGCTTTTAATGCCCTGCTTGACTCCATTCAAAATCTGGACCATGGCGGCGGGGTCACGGCCGAGCAGAAGCTCGATATTGTGTTGAAGGAGATGAACAGCCGGCCCGGCCGGTTTTTTCAGACGACATTCGACTATATCAAGCAGCCTGAGCAGATCACGGCTACCGGAACCGGGTTTTTCCTCACGGGTAACGGCTATGTGGCCACCAATTGCCATCTGATCGAGCGGGAGGAGTCTTTTATCCGCCGGCAGTTCATCCTGTCTGCGTTCCACCAGATAACGGATGCGAGCATTGCGGCGCTGGAGACCTCCTGGGCCACGCATTTTACAGAGCAGCAGCGGAGCCTGCTTTATAATACCTATGCTTCTGTCTACTCGCGCCTTTTCTCCATGATCCTGTATGACCTGAAGAAGGATATCTATGTCGTGTACAGGAGCGACAAGAGCAGCCTGCACAGCGACACGGTCAAGAAGCCTGCCACTGTCATCGCCAAGGGCGAGCCGATGCCGGGAAAGGATATCGCTATTCTGAAGATTACAGCCAGTGAAGACATGCCCGTACTAAGGCTTACGCAGTCGGGTCTGCCGCAGGTGGGGGAGCAGCTGTTCGTTTATGGGTATCCTGGTCCGGTGACGAACAATGACTTTGTGTCGTCGGCCTCGGCGATAGAGCCTACGATGACGACCGGTATTGTCAGCGCGATCAAGAAGTCGGTTGGAGGGTGGCCCCTGGTCCAGATGGACGCCAATATCAATCACGGCAGCAGCGGTGGTCCGGTCTGTAATGAGAAGGGAGAAGTGATCGGGCTGACGACGTTCGGCAGCCTGGAGAATACCGGCGGTCTGGCGGCAGGCCTGAATTTTGCCGTGCCGGTCGCCATCCTGTATGAGTTTCTCGATTCGGTCAACCCGGGGATCAGCCAGTCCACCCGTCTTTTTTCCCAGGGACTCTCGGCGCTGCAGCAGCGTCATTACCGGGCGGCTCTTGGCAAGTTTGAAGCGGTAGAGAAATACAACAGCCACTATCCGGGGCTTTATACCTATATCGCCAGCTGCCAGGAGAATATCCGGAATGGCCGGGCGGCGATGGAGCCGGTGACGCGGCTCCTGATCGTCATCAGCGTTCTTTTGGCGCTGACGGGGCTTGTGGCCGTGCTCAGGGCTCGTCGTTCGGCCTGACGTCGTCGTTTGGCGGGACGTCGCTTTGTCTCACAAGGTAGTACCGCAGCAGCCGGAAGTTCAATACCACGTTGACACAGACAGTGATGCCGAGGAATATGAAAAAACCTCCAATGAATTTAACGGCCTGAATTGTGGCAAGCCGTTCTCTCATGACCGGATCCTGGGAGTCTTTCAGCGCTGTGAGCGTTTGTTGCGGGTTGAGCAATACTGCAAGTCCGACGAGCAGGAGAAGAATGCCGATGAACTCAGCGACCAGGCCTACGAAACGGATGCCTGCTGGTGTCTGGTGGTTGAGCTTTACGGCAGGACGACGAATGCTTTTATGCAGCTGCAGGCTGGCGTAGGCATTCAGAGGAATGGACGCCACCAATACGAGCGAAATGACCATCAGGGAGCCTCTACCTGCAATGGTCGGCAGCGCGCTGATGAGGTTGATGCCCCAAAAGATCAGATTGAACCAGCTGAGGATGGCCGCTATTTTCAGGGCTGTCTTCATATGTTCTCTCCTTTCACGTTCAGCTGGATCGAAAGTTCGGTCAGCTGTTTTTCGTCAATGGTGCTGGGTGCGTCGAGCATTACGTCGCGACCGCTGTTGTTCTTCGGGAAGGCGATGAAGTCGCGGATGCTTTCGCTGCCGCCGAGGATCGCGCAGAGCCGGTCGAATCCAAAGGCGATGCCGCCGTGCGGCGGGGCGCCATATTCAAAGGCGCCGAGCAGGAATCCAAATTTATGCAGGGCTTCTTCCTGGCTCATCCCCAGGGCCGAGAACATCTTCTCCTGGAGCTCGCGCTGGAAGATACGGATCGAGCCGCCGCCGATCTCGTTGCCGTTCAGCACCATGTCATATGCGTTTGCCTTGATATGGTTGTAGGGGTGCTCGAGGTATTTATCGGCGTTCCCGATCACCGGGTCGTTGTTGATCATGATCTGGATGTCCGAGGGCTTGGGAGAGGTAAAGGGGTGGTGACGGGCTACCCAGCGGTTGTCCTCTTCGGCGTATTCGAAGAGCGGGAAGTCCAGGACCCAGAGCAGCTTGAACTCATTCTCTTTACGGAATCCCAGGCGTTTGCCCATTTCCAGCCTCAGCTCGCTGATCGCCTTACGCGTCCTTTCTTCTTTTCCTGCGAGAAGAAGGAGGAGGTCGCCTTTTTGGGCGCCGGCGGCCGTGGCGATGGCTTTCAGCCTGTCTTCGGAATAGAACTTGTCGACGCTGCTTTTCAGGGTGCCGTCCGTATTGTATTTAATATAGACCAGGCCCTTCATGCTTATCTGCGGACGTTTGACCCACTCGGTCAGCTCGTCGGTCTGTTTGCGGGTGTATTCGCTGCAGCCGGGTGCCGATATGGCGAGGACCGTCTGGGCGTCGTCAAATACGCCAAAGCCGGCGCCATTGATGAGCTCGCCCGTGGCCGGCTGTTTGCCGCCTATCGTAAATGCGGATTTGAGATTGAGGACCTGCATGCCAAACCGGATGTCGGGCTTGTCGTTGCCGTATTGCCACATGGCCTCTTCCCAGGTCATGCGCTGTATCTTCTCCGTATAATCGATATTCTTGACCGCCTTGAAGATATGCCTGATCATGCCTTCGAACATTGAGAGTATGTCTTCCTGTTCGACAAAGCTCATTTCGCAGTCGATCTGGGTGAACTCGGGCTGTCTGTCTGCGCGGAGGTCCTCGTCCCGGAAACATTTGACGACCTGGTAGTACCGGTCATAGCCACTGACCATGAGCAGCTGTTTAAAGGTCTGCGGGGACTGGGGCAGGGCATAGAACTGTCCGGGGTTCATCCGGGAAGGCACGACGAAGTCCCTGGCTCCTTCCGGTGTAGATTTGATGAGGAAGGGTGTTTCCAGGTCCATGAAATTATTCTCATGGAGGTAGTTGCGCGCTGCCCGGTTGACGGCATAGCGCAGCTCGAGGTTCTTTTTTACGGCCTGGCGACGGAGGTCCAGGTAGCGGTATTTCATCCGCAGGTCATCGCCACCGTCTGTATCGTCCTGTATCGTAAAGGGTGGAGTAGCCGATCTGTTGAGGATGGTAAAGGAAGTAACCTTCAGTTCGATGTCTCCGGTCGGCAGCTGTGCATTCTTAGCTGTGCGCTCGCTGACCTCTCCTTTTACCTGCAAGACGAACTCGCGTCCCAGCGGATTGTCTGCGAGCTCTTTGTTCAGCTCTTCTCCGAACAGCAGCTGAGTGAGACCATACCGGTCACGAAGGTCTACAAACGTAATACTGCCGAATTTACGCACTGTCTGTACCCAGCCGGCCAACGTTACGGACTGGCCAATATTTGCTGCCCTTAATTCCCCACAGGTATGAGTTCGATACATGCCTTTATTTTTTGTAAGAGGAGCAAAGGTATGGATGATGCGGGAAAATTCAGTATTTTTCGCGCCGATGTCCAGCGGTGCTGTCAATATGATCGGCTTTATCCTGTTGGGGGTTGCCCTTGCCCGGCTGGCCCCGTATTGCTGGGTGTGGGTCAAAAAGAAGAAGACCGTCCGGGTCTATGCAAAAAGGCATGGCGACTTCGAATCCCTGCTCTGCCGGTATAATCCCTATTTCAAAAGCCTGGACAAGGCGGGAAGGGAGCGGTTCCTTCGCCGGGTACTGCTCTTTATGGAGCTAAAAAAGTTCGAATACATCGACCTCGAATCCCAGGAATGTATGCCCCTGCTGGTCAGCGCTGCGGCGGTACAGCTGACCTTTGGCCTGGAACATTTCCTGCTGGACTTTTTTCACACGATCTATATCATAAAAGACAAATATCGTTATGGCCTGTACAATATGCCGTTCGAGGGGCATGTCAGCGAGGAGGGAATCTATCTCTCCTGGACGCATTTTATGAAGGAGTTCGACGACTATTCGGACGGTCAGAATGTGGGGCTTCACGAGATGGCGCACGCACTCTCTTATGTCAACTTTACCGTCCAGGATGGGCGGGATAATTCTTTTTATCATCATTTTAACGATTTCTCGCTGATCGCCCGTCCTATTTTCGAGCGAATGCAGGCTGGGGAGACGAATCTCCTCAATTCATATGCGACCACCAACTACCAGGAGTTCTGGGCTGTCTGTATCGAGACCTTTTTCGAGCGCAGCAGTTCGTTCAGGCGCCAACTGCCCGAGCTCTATTTTGCGCTTTGCTCGCTGCTCAATCAGGACCCGTTGACGCCGGGTAAGATATTGGTATCCGGGCCGGAAGCCTAAGGATCCTGCCATTCGGAAACGTTTTCCCGGCGCCTGTTCCTGTCGGGCGAGGTTGTTGCAGAATGATGATGCATTTGAGACGGGCTGCGGTTGTTCGGGGATATTCAATTGGTTTATAGTTATTTACATAGATAAAATAAAACATTTCCACAAGTTTTCGCATTTTCAAAAATTCTTTTTATTTTGTTTGCCTATCCGTACGATTCATTCCTCTTGATTAAACCCACCTACAGGTTTTCCACTCTAATCTGAAAGCCTTGGTTCCGTATCCAACAGCCAATGTAAGACCCGATTGACGTGTTCGCCGATCGTCATTTGAAAAGACAGAAAAATGAACCTTATGGAAATCGTTGTCATTATTTCATTGGTAATTGTTATTCTTCTTCTGAATCGCCCGGTCACAGTTCTATGTCAGCGTCTGTACACCAGGCATCAGTTCAAGCGTTTTATTGCCCGGGAGACATTCTATCACTCCGTTGTTTCGCGTCATTTCCGATATTATAACCGGCTTGGTCTTGAAGAGCAACGCAGATTCCTTTTTCGCACTTATCTTTTCCAGCACGCGAAGAACTTCCACTATATAGAGGTAGAGCCTTCGGCCGAGATGCCGATCCTCGTAAGTGCGGCAGCAGTGCAGCTGACCTTTGGGCTGGACAAATTCAAGCTGAACTATTTCGATGATATTTTTATTCTCCGGGATGACTATCACTATGGGTATTATTCCCGGCCGTTCATGGGACATGTGGACCAGACCGGCATCTATCTCTCCTGGGATAATTTTATCAAGGGTATCTCCGGTCAGACCGCCAATTGCAATGTTGGTTTGCATGAGATGGCGCATGCGCTCGCCTATGTCAATTTCATCACCCAGACGGAAGAGGACAGGCATTTCAAGAGGGAGTTCCCGAACTTCTCCAAGGTAGCCCGTCCGATCTTCACTTCCATGCAGCAGGGCGAGGTACGCGCAAAGAACCTGCTTGGGGACTATGCTGCTACCAACTATCACGAGTTCTGGGCGGTTGCGGTGGAAGTATTTTTTGAGAGCCCCGTGGCGTTCAGGCATGAGATGCCCGAGCTATACGAAGCCATGGCCTGTGTCCTCAACCAGGACCCTCTCAACTTTATATCCGGCAATACGACGATCATCCGTCGTCCCGAGGCTAAGAAGATCTCTGAAGAGACGACTTTAACTAGCGGGAAAGAAGTCTAGTAAACCGCTGTACGTCGGCATCCGCTCTTATGGGACTGCCGGTGGTGATATTTGCTGCCAGCTGCCGGGCGAAATAGGGGGCCAGGGAGCAGCCTTTTGTTCCCATTCCGTTGAGGATGCCCACAGGGGGATATAATGGATGAAAGCCTACGAAAGGGCGTCTTTCGAGCGTTGCAGGCCGTACTGAGGCCAGGTGGTCGAGGACCTTAAAGGGCAATCTTACCCAATTCTTTAATAAGAGTTCTGTTCTCTCCCGAAAGGCCGTTGTTGGAGCCTCCGTGGTGAATGACCATTCGTAGGAGGAGCCAACCCAGTATAGCCCGTCCTGCCAGGGGACGAGGCTAATCCCTTTTTTGAATATGGAAGTTTCGGTTCCGGTGTGGCCTTTTAGCTCCGGGATGTCTACGATAAGCACCTCGCCTTTGTTGGGGGCGAAGGGGAGCCGGGAGAACCATTGACTGGTGAAGCTTTCGATGCCGTCGCAGAAGATCACTCTGCGGGCCATAATGTCTCCGTATCGCACCTGGTCCGTCCTTATCTGCAGCTGTTCTTTCTCAAACCGTTGTTCCAGCAGGATACCCTGCCCCAGCATCCTTTTTCGGGCGGCGGCCAGCAGGCCCTGCATGTCCACAAGATAGCAGGGGCTGATCGATCCAAAGCCCAGCTCATAGTGAAAGCAGGGGTTCCAGCGGCCTTCGTCAGCAGGCAGGTTGAGATAGCTGCCGTCCTGTGCGAGCCGGTCGAGGAAGGCCAGCCGCATTTGTGCTGATGGGAAGAAGTCTGTTACGCTTGTCTCTGATAGGAAGCTATTGCCCAGTGTGGCGCCCAGCTGTCCATAGGCTTCCCGGGCAGAAGCGAGCAGCTCGTCGATCATCCAGGTCGTTACGAGGCGCCGGCCGGTCACAGGATTGATCAGTCCGGCTGCTATTCTGGATGCGGAATAGGGTCTTGGCTCGTCTATCACCAGGTGGGATGATCCGGTTCTTTCCAGCTGGAGGCTCAGAAAAGTCCCGCAAATCCCTTGTCCGATGATCAGTGTATCTACCTGCTGTGACATGTTGTCGTGGTTCGAAGTTTGCTATGTTATAATAATTCTTCTTTCGGGGCCTTCCGGGGCTTTAGAAGGGTAAATGTAAATAATCCCCTAAAATGAGCAATCGAATGATGGGTATCCGGTCAGGGCGGCCAGGTCGATTGACCAATCGGCTGGCGCAGATAGGCTTCAGGCGCGTGTACGATAGTATCAATCAGTACGGTATAAAAAAAGGCGTCGACGAGATGGGCATCGACGCCTTTGTCGAACACTGCGCCCGGCTGGCAGCTGGTACCGGCGCTGTTACAGGCCTTGGCGGTGCTGTTACTTTTCTGATCGGCATCCCGGCCGATATGGTCAACAATCTGACCCAGCAATTCCGCGTCACGCTAGGCATCATCTACCACCGCCGGGGCACGTATAATATTGCTTTCGACGAGTTCATGTCCATTGTTGCCGTCAGCGTCGGTGTCGAAGCGGGTATGATCATGACACGGGGCGTGCTGGAACACGTAGCCGAGCGTCTTCTGATCCGCATGGGCGCGAAGGCCGGAGGGCGGCTGATCCCGCTGGTCGGCGCCGTTATCGGGGGAACCACCAACTATTTTTTCATCAAGGGCGTGGCCCGGTCGGTGGGACGGCTGCCGCTCTAGGGTGCCGCCAGCGCCGCGCAATACTACGGCGCTGCCTCCACGCTGACCCGGATGCCTTCGCTGTGATAGGCAAACTCCGGCGCGTACATGCATTCGATGCTGGTGATCCCATTGCTGAAATTACCTGCCTGGCCTACCGTCAGCGGATATTCGAAGACATAAGTTCCCCGGGGCAGCGACGAGAAGAAGAAGTCTGTGCTTGCGTCCTTTGTGCTCTCGTAGTAGCCCAGTCCGTCCTGCCATTTGTACTTGCTGATCACATTGACCGGTTCCATACAAGCCGCCCGCATATCTTTCATATGTACATATTCCATGCTTCTGTCCGCCTTTAGCTGGATGCGTACCACAACCTTGTCGCCGGGCTTCAGCACGCCGTTATCGGCGACGGGCTCCAGAGTCCTGCCGGAGCTGGTGAGCCGTTCGATGAATAGCTGTTTTGTGAGGCTTAGCGGCGCCTTGCTGCTGCCCGGCGGGGTTATCTTATCGAGCATGTCGAAGTACTGCCAGTATACCGCGCCCCAGGCGGGGGAGCTGGATGCGGCTCCGGTGGTCGTTGCGCTGCTCATAGTGACGGTGATATTGCCCATGGAGGGGTTTACGAAGGGGGCATCGAATACTTTTTTGAAGTAGCCTGTGCCGGCTTCGCCGGGGGTCTGGTCTACGAGCTTTTCGCCCAATCTTATCGTCACGCTCCTTTCGTCGTTGGTCCAGCCAGTTCCGCCCATCAGCAAGGCGTAACAGGCGTCGGCGGTTGCTTTTGTCGTCCGCCAGCTATGGGTTTGTTTTTGTTTGAGCAGCCAGGTCTTCAGGTCGCGGTCGGCGACCTTATCTGCGCTGATCTCACGGAAGGCCTCGATCAGCAGGGATTGTATCTCGATCGGCGCCTCGTACCAGTAGTATCCGCCTTCCATGCCCTTCCAGTACATCCCTTTTTCTTCGTCGACGATGGCGGTCTGCTTCAAAGATCTGATGATATCCTTTGCAGTCTGTACGTCGCCTGTCCTGAACAGGGCGAGCGCGATCATGCCCTGCATATATTTACTGCGGTTGACCCATGAGCCCTGCACCTGTTTGCGAAAATAGCTGACGGCGGGCAGGATGTTCCCCGGTATTCCATAGTCGTTGAAGTAGCTGCGCATATAGAGATATTGCACTGGCAGCTCTCCGATGAATGGGGTTATCGGTTTGCCCGAAGCCAGGGGCCTGGACCTCCGCTCGTCTTCTTTCAACGACTCATATTTCTTTTTCATCTGGTCGTCGACGTAGGCCAGCGCCTGCCTGATCAGCCCGCTGACTTTAGATGCGGCCGATTCGGGTATCGCCTTCAGCTGCTGCAGGTGTCCAATGCCGGTGAGAATATACTGGGTGATATAGAGGTCGTTGGGACCGCCGTTGAACCAGGAAAAGCCGCCGTCGGGTGACTGCATCGCTGACAGTTTGTTGAAAGTGGCCTCGAGCTCGGTGGTCATGCGGCTCATGTCAAAGAGCAGGGCGACGTTCTTTTTCTGCTGCTCTTCGGTCTTGCCCTGGAGAACCCAGGGTGTCTCCTCGAGGAGTACAGATCTGAGCTCCTGGTTCTTTTGCAGGTTACTCAGCAGAGCGGCCGTGTCCCGGGTCTTCCAGCGCTGGAATATGTCTTTCAGCCGGGGAGAAGCCGATACGATCCTGCTGGCGAGGGCGTTGGCATACCATCTGTTGAATGTCTGTTCTGCGCACTCGTAGGGATATTCTGTCAGATAAGGCAGCGACTGGACGGCATACCATACCGGGTTGGCCGTGAACTCTACTGTCAGCGAATGGTGGTTGAGGGTCTCGCTGCCGCCGCTGTGCAGCAGCTTTTCGAATGTGAACTGGCGCGTTCCGTCGCCCTTCATGTTCAGGGGCAGGGTCTCGGTGACCAGCATGCGGTTGCTCACGACGGGCAGCGTTGCTTCTTCACCGTCGCTATAGTTGTGCGATTGTGCGATCACTTTGTAGGTCAGCGGCCGGTTGTATTGGAAGGGTACCACCAGCGGGAAGCTGACCACTGCGCTTTGGCGGGGTCCTACTGTAAAATACTGGTTGGGCTGCCGGTTGGTAAACCATCCGTCGGCGGTCTGCCCTGTCGTGGGGTCGGTCAGCTGCAGGGCCACCTGTCCGGTCATCTCGGAGTCGGTGAGGTTTACCACTTTTACAGGGAGGTCCATATGGTCGCCTTCACGCAGGAATCGCGGCGAATTGGGCTGGACCATCAATTCTTTTTGGGTGATGACGGTCTTTTCCGAATAGCCGAAGGCGAGGTCTTTTGTGTGCGCCAGTGTCATCCATTTCCAGGAGGTGAGGGCCTCCGGCATGGTAAAGGAGAAGCTTACGCTGCTGCTGCTGTCTGTGCGGAGGTCGGGGAAGAAGAAGGCTGTTTCGTTGAAGTTCCTGCGCACCTGGACCTGCTGCTGAGCTGCCCCGGAGCCTTTTTTTGTCGTAATGATAATGGCGCCTGCCGCGGCTTTTGCGCCATACAGGGCCGTAGCGTCTGCGGCGGTGAGAACTTTCATTTCCTCTATGTCCGACCCGGCCTGTTGTGCTTCTGCTGCTGTTGCGGGAACGCCGTCTATGATGTATAGTGGTTCGTTGCCTGTAGAAATAGTGTTTTGTCCGCGGATCTGGATCTTATCGGCAGTTACATTCATTTCGCCAGAATTGACCGAGTATGCAAGCCCCGGGGCTGCTGCCAGCACCCGTCCGCCTTTCCTGTACATCAGCATGCCGCCATTGCCGGTTGACAGGAGCTCATCATAGACTTTGACATATTCGGGGACATATTTCCACGGCGCAACGCGCATCACGCTGTGGCCGCTGGCGAAGGTGCTGCCGAGCCAGGGAACAGGGGATCTAAACTCCGGATACAGCGAAGGGGTGCTCCACTGGTGCAGCGCAAACTGATCCAGCGAGGCGTCGTACATGGAGGCCAGCACTTCTGCCGATACTTTGTCCCGCTGTTGTCCGCTGATCGTCACGGACCATTTTTCATTGCTGCCAGGCTGGGTCCTATCCCGGTAGCTGGAGTAGTGGACATTGAGCTGCTTGTTGGTCCAGGGTACTCTTATGATATGCCGGTGTGTGTAAACCCGGTTGTCTTTTACAAAAATGTCCGATATGCCGAGACCACCGCGATCTGCTTCTGTTATGGCCTGCTCCGTGATCTTTCTTTGGCCATTCAGCATGAATGTGATGAAGTCACCGGAGGTATCGATACGCTCGGTCTTACGGACAACATATACGTCTCCGGCGGAACTACCCGCCTCTATCAGGACCCTTCCCCCGGGCTCTACAGTCTGCTCCTGGTTGGCGACCCAGTCATATCGCGGGCTTGCCGGTTTCCCCGTAGCTCCGTCGAACAATTCTATATAACTGAGGTCCTTTACTTCCTGTCCATATTCGTCGGTTGCAACGGCCACCACCTTATACCAACCTGGCAGGATCCGTCCGGAGGGAATTTTAAATTGCACGCTTCCCACGCCAGCGCCTGCGCTGGCCGTCGCGTCCCAAACTTTTTCAGCGGTCGCCCAGCTTTCCTTTTTCAGCTCGTCCCGGTACTCATCGTGCGGGAAGCTATCCAGGAATTCCTTCTCCTGCAGCACATACAGGTCGGGCTTCTCCCAGCGCCTTGTCCGTATGAGGCGGTCAGGGGCTTGCAGCGCAAAGATCGTCACATGCACCGTCGAAGCCACCGGCTCCCCGGCCAGGTTTGTGCTTTTTACCGTCAGTTCTCTCAGGCTGTCCGATGGCTGGTGATCCCCGCCTGACACGCCAAGCGAGAGGTTCAAAGCCGTATAGCCTGCTACGATAGTCGTAGCGCCGCTGCGGGTCTCGCCATTTATATCGGTAATATCCGCCGTCAGGTCGTATTCGAACCGCGGCTCAGCGCTGCGATCGGTGTTGCGGTCAGGTATTGCCAAAAAATCCACACGGAAATTTCCCTTTCCGTCGGTCTTCGTCTCCCCATGCCGGATCTCCTGCGTTCCGCTGACAGGCCTCCCAAAATACCAGGGGTGAGGAAATAGGGTCCTTCTTGTTACCCTGTATTTTACGGTGGCACCGTCCAGGGCATTGCCCGCATAGGCTTTGCTATGTCCCGTCACGTGGATGCTGTCTCCGGCCCTGTAGCTGCCCTTTTGTTTTTCATACTCCACATAAAAGGTCGGGCGTTTATACTCCTCCACAGAAAAAGACGTCTCATTTCCTTTGTCGTCTACGACGCTGAATGACCCGTTGAGCTGTCCAGCGGGCAGCCGAAAGCTGCCGTGATATGATCCAAATTCGTTGGTTCTCCTATCCATAGAGTCGACGGCTTCGCCATTGGCGTTATGGAGATAGACTTTTGTGGACCACCCGTCCAGGATCTTCGATTGCTGAGTGGCCTTATCCTTCGTTATGGCGATCCCTTTGAAATAGACTGTTTGGCCGGGCCGATAGATCTGCCTGTCAAGGAAAAGAAAGACCTTCGCATTCTGCTCCTCGGAATTTTCATTGTCGATGAGGTGACCGTCATACATATACCCCAGGTCATAGCCCAGGGGCTGATCACGGATAAAAAGGTGGTCGTCAGCTGTGGTGATCTCGATTGTCCGTTCCCGGTAGGCTTTGTCGCCGGCAATCTTTCGCAGCTGAAAATGTCCCCTGCTGTCGGTCCGGTATTGGTCGGCGGCCTTTACGAGGTCCTGCTTCCGGAGCCGGGAATCATATTCTTCGGTCCATACGTTGATACTGGCGTCGGCGATCGGCTGTCCACTGCCACGGCGGACAACGAAATAATCCCTACCCTTATTAACAAAGGCGATCCCGGAAATATAAATGTATTGTACTACCATTATCGATGTTGAGCTAAAGCCCGCGTCAGTACATCCCACCAGCGCGTAAGCGCCTACGGGCAGCCTTCCGATAGCGATCTCCGTACTATGCTGCCGGTAGTCCCGCGTATCGGGCAGGGCCTGGTCGAACGAACGGTATGCGGGCTGGCTGAAAAGGCCTGACCAAAATTTGTCATCACCGGTATTGATATTGGGCAGAGTAGTTTTGTATCCTTCCAGGTTTATGAGCCGCAGGTAGAGGTGGTCGAAATTGCTCCACCTGACCAGGCAGCGCAGGGGTTCTCCGGGTAGATTGACCTTTTCGGCCTGCATGGCCAGCTGTTTTGCCAGCAGCTGGTCGCGCAGTGTTCTACAATGCTCTCTGCCCTCGCTGGAATCCTTTTGTAGGAGGACCCGGTCGCAGATGGCGAGCGCCTTTATATTACTGTACCTCGAACTGTCTCCTGTCTCATCCTCCTCGGCATCGTTGTCTTCGCCTCTGAATGTCACCCTCAGGGGACGAACGGCACCGGGATAGACAAGGCGGCTTGCCTGGAGATACCAGGCCTGTGCTGCTGCCGGCTCGTTTCCATACTTGTCGGTTATGCGGCTCAGCGCCTGTGTATATAACGCGTCCTTGTTCTCCATGACCCCATAGGTGTTGACAAAGGCCAGGCGCTCGATATCCACGTCGATCAAGGCATCCGGATGTATATCGGCCAGGTGCATCGCTATCAGCCGCTGGAGCAATGACAAGGCCTTGTAATGGAGCGAGGCTGTATCGGTAGTCCTGAATGAATGACGGGCAAAGGTCGCCGCGTCGCTAAATGCGAGTGAGTCGTCGACCTCGAATGCGTCGGCCGGCTTGTCGGCATTCCGGTCGCTGCGATTGAAATACTCCAGCGCCCGGTGCGCCAGCAGGTCAAAAAGGGTAGGGCGCAGATAGCGGACATTACCTTTTATCAGTATCGGATCGTAGCTGTCCAATCTTGTTGCTTTCAACAGCTGTTCGTCTTTCAGGGAAGCGAGGTATAGCGCGCTGATCGTATTGTCAAAGTCGTCCGCGCTCCAAGTGGCAATATCTTTTTTGACAAAACCTACGGTTTTCGAACGGTTGTACAATTGCCATTCGTGGTTCTGGAAGTACTGCTGATAGACCCCGGCCAGCAAATTCTGCAGGATGGATCTGGAGGGTTGCTGAGCAAGCAAGACAGCCGAATCCAATTCCTGTATTGTCGTCAGTTCTGCATTTTCCTGGCTGCGGCTGTACAGTATCGAGCGGTAGATCAGCGCTTTTATCTGCTGCGGCTCGTTCTTCTCTTTCCGGGCCCGGGCATAGATGGAATTGACCTCGGCCATCGCTGATTGAATGAGCCCTTTTTTATTTAGTAACGAATCGACGAGAGACCATTTCTGGTCATAGGTCAGGGAGGGTGTCTGTGCATAGGAAATAAGGATGGAGAATAAGGTACAGGTGGTTAGCAACAATGACTTTAAAGTCGGCATAGGAGAGAAATTTTCTAAAGTTACTTAATTCGCCCTAACGGCTGGAACGCCGGGGATCCGATTGCTATTTCAGGATGCAGCAGCTGAGCCGATTACATATGGCGACTGGCTTTTAACATAGCTATAACTCCCGGAGCTTAAACATGGTAAGCCAGCCGTGATCTTATATATGAACGCTGATTTACTTAACTTAAAATTGAAATTATGAAAACGAAATTATTTATACTCCTTGCCGCTGGTTTGTTCGCCGGTGTTGCTACGCAGGCTCAGGGCCGTTGGGAAGATCGCCGGGATATTGGTCATGACCGTGCAGATATCCGTCATGATCGCAATGATCTTCGCTATGATCGTCGTGAAATGAGCAGGGACAGAAGGGACAGAGATTTTTATGATCTTCGTCATGATCGCAGGGAGTTTGCCCGTGATCGCCGGGATCTCCGCTATGATCGTCACGACCTGTACCGGGACCGGTATGATCTGGCCCGTGACCGCAGGAACTGTTATTAAGTTACTAACCGTTAGTCTCTATACATAAGGCCATCAATAAAAAGAAACTGGCTTACCCATTAAAAAAGTAAGCCAGTCTTTTTACTCTAATGATTTGAAAAATGCTCCGCATTTTTTGGAATCCGGCTCCTTAGGTGGGGCCGGATTTGCTTTTATGATAGTAAGCTTATTTTTTCAGCACTTTCGCCATCGTCGAGCCGATCTCTGCCGGCGTCTGTACGACGGTGATGCCGCATTCTTCCATGATCTTCATCTTGGCTGCGGCGGTATCGTCGGCGCCTCCGATGATCGCACCGGCATGGCCCATCCTTCTTCCGGGAGGGGCGGTCTGGCCTGCGATAAAGCCGACAACAGGCTTGCGATTGTTCTCCTTTATCCAGCGGGCGGCCTCGGCCTCCATGCTACCACCGATCTCTCCGATCATTACGATGCCTTCGGTTCCGGGGTCGTTCATCAGCAGCTCGACTGCCTCTTTTGTCGGTGTACCGATGATGGGGTCGCCACCGATGCCTATGGCAGTGGAAATTCCGAGACCGGCCTTGGCGACCTGGTCAGCGGCTTCGTAGGTCAGGGTACCCGATTTGGATACGATGCCAATCTTTCCTGGCTTGAACACGAATCCGGGCATGATGCCGACCTTACATTCTCCGGCGGTGATCACACCGGGGCAGTTAGGGCCGATCAGCCTTGTATTCCGGCCTAACAGGTAATTCTTTGCCTTTACCATGTCCTGTACCGGAATGCCTTCCGTGATACAGATGACCAGTCCGATGCCGGCCTCGGCGGCTTCCATTATCGCGTCGGCGGCGAAGGCCGGTGGAACGAAGATGATGGATACGTTGGCCTGGGTCTGTCTGACTGCGTCAGCAACTGTATTGAATACGGGGCGCTCGAGATGCGTAGAGCCACCTTTTCCGGGAGTAACCCCACCCACTACCTGGGTGCCGTAGTCGATCATTTGCGTAGCATGGAAAGTCCCTTCTGTTCCTGTAAAGCCTTGTACGATGATTCTGGAGTTCTTGTTAACTAAGATTGACATGAGAGGTCGGTTTTACCGTTCGGGGGACGAAGTTAGGGGAAAAAGGTTTCCCTTCCAATCAATTTTGCCGGCCTTTTCCGACGCGGATAAGGGGTGGTGCCTGTTTGCATCAAGGATGCTGGCGATGCGGATCGGGGATCGCGGCACAGATCAGTTCTTGTTCTGGGCGTACATGACGATCGAAGCCTTTTCGATAACGTTTGCGTTGAGATAAAATCCCACCAGGGCTGGTCCGGCGCTCTTGTCCAGGGCGATCTTTGTCTTCAGGGCATAGACCGTGATAATGTATTCGTGGATAGGTCCGGGAGGAGGCGCGGGTCCGAGGTAGCCCTGCATACCGGCGTCGTTGCTGCTCTGGATCGTGCCGGCAGGCGCCAGGTTCTTGCTTAGATTGCCCGCGTCGGCCTTGAGTTCGGTCACATTGGCAGGGATGTTGAATGCCAGCCAGTGCCAGAATCCGCTGCCGGTGGGGGCGTCTTTGTCGTACATAGTAACGGCAAAGGCCTGGGTACCTGCCGGTGCGTTCTCCCAGTGCAGTTCGGGAGAGATGTTGTCCCCATGGGCGCCAAAGCTGTTGGCCCATTGTTTATTGGTCGCCTGTCCGCCAATATCATTGCTTTTCAGGGTAAATGTCTGTGCTGAGAGTGTGCCGGCGCTGACCAGGGTGGCCAGGACGAGCAACAAAGTTAGTCTGTGCATATTAATGAAGATTTAATGCGTAAAAATAGTACTATGCCGGACGTCGTATTAGGGCCAGTCGTCCAAAAACTATCGGTGGACGTTCATCCGTTGAAACTCCCTTGGTGTTATGCCGTATGCCTGTTTGAACGACTGACTAAAGCTGGAATGGTTCTCGTACCCGAGCTGAAAGTATATCTCGCTGGGCTTGGCCTGCTGTTGCAGGAGCAGTATGGCCTGCTGCATGCGACGCTGGAGGAGCCATTTGTTGGGCGAAGTGCCGTATATCCGCGCAAACCTCCTCTTGAACGTGGACAGGCTCATATTACACAAAAATGCGAGCTCTTCCACAGTGACGGAATAGGTGAGATTATTCTCGACTGCGGCCTGCAGCTGTCTGTCGGTTGCGTCTGCGCGGTCGAACAGCTGAAAGGAGAAAAGGGCTTCGGGGCATTTATCTGCCAGGTAGAGGAGCAGCTCTTCCAGCTTTAATTGCAGGAGCTCTTCCTGTAAACAGGGACTGGCCTGCAGCAGCAGCTGGAGAGAATTCAGATAATTTTGTATGAACGCGTCCGTTTTGAAACAGACTATGGGCTCGTCACGACGTCCGATGATCTTCTCTGTCTGCTCGAGCAGGGAATGATATCTGGTGAAGAAGGACCTCAGTACTTCGTTGCTGAAGAAGAACAGGAGGCTATGATAGCGATTGCCTGACGAGAGCTTTTCTGTCATCAGGCAGTTGCCGCCGGCTATCATCAGGAACTGCCCGGGGAAGACCCGGAGCGATTTGCCGGGACGGTGCACCATCTTTTCACCTTCCAGCAGAAAGCTGAAGAGATTGTTCGTTATGGTTACGCGGGACTTGGTGGAGGGAACAGAGCTTTCATATATCCGTATACCGATCTTCTCCGGCGATACCGGGCAGTCTTCGCCGCAAAAAAGGTCGGTTGGTATCGTAAACAGATTGCCCACTATTATTTCAGCAACTCGTCCATATTCCGGTTGTTGTCGATCTTGCCCTTCGCCTCCAGCATCCGCATGTCCTTGGCATCCTGCAGGAACTCCGAGGCGAAGATGAAGTCATTCAGTAGCTTGTTCTTGCTGAAGATGATCTCCTTGTTGTTGCCTTCCCATTCCTTCACGCCCTGGTACATATACATGATATGGTCGCCTATTTCCATTACGCTGTTCATGTCGTGCGTATTCACCACGGTGGTGATATTGTATTCTTCGGTGATCTCTTTAATGAGCTTGTCGATCAGCAGGGAGGTCTGGGGGTCGAGGCCGGAGTTGGGCTCGTCACAGAAGAGGTATTTGGGGTTGAGCACGATCGCCCGGGCGATACCCACTCTTTTTTTCATCCCACCCGATATCTCGGCTGGATATTTTTTGTTGGCGTCTTTGAGGTTGACGCGCTCCAGGACTTCGTTGACCCTTTTTAGCTTCTCCGGGTAGGTTTTCTTTGTGAACATGTCCAGGGGGAACATCACGTTCTGTTCGACGGTCTGGCTGTCGAACAGGGCCGAGCCCTGGAAGAGCATGCCGATATTCTGGCGAAGGTCTTTCCGTCGCTCTTCATTCATTTCTGAAAAGTTCTGGCCGTCATAGATGATCTCGCCGCTGTCGGGTTCGAACAGTCCGACGAGGCATTTCATCATCACGGTCTTGCCGCTGCCACTGGTGCCGATGATCAGGTTGCATTTTCCCGTACGGAATACCGCGCTGACGTCGTTGATAACGGTCTTGGGGCCAAATCCTTTTTTTATGTTTTTGATCTCGATCATGTTAGTCTTTTATTCCTGGGGACGGGTTAGAGGAGGATCGCCGACAGGATGTAGTCAGCAAACAATACCAATACACAGCTCACAACCACGGCCCTGGTGCTTGCCTTCCCGATCTCCAGCGCGCCGCCCTGTACGTTGTATCCGTAGTAGGCAGGGATGCTGGAGATGATAAAGGCGAAGGTATAGGACTTGGCCAGAGCGAAGAATACGTTGTAGGGCTTAAAATACTGGTGTAGTCCCTTGTCGAAAGCTGCTGCGGACAGGATGCCTGTTGCGGTGCCGGCGACCCGGCCACCCCAGATGCTCAGCACCATGGAGATGACGATCAGCATGGGGATCACGAAGATCGCAGCCAGCAGCTTGGGCATGATCAGATAGGCCTTGGTGTTGATGCCCATGATCTCGAGGGCGTCTATCTGTTCGCTGACCCGCATATTCCCCAGCTCGCTGGCGATCTTGCTACCGACCACACCTGCCAGAACGA
>Ga0207695_10000874_pt1 | contig 54860 bp, 35 predicted proteins | sample KBSC54metaG_FD_184354 | JGI IMG/M metagenome (GOLD analysis project Ga0207695, IMG submission 184354) | Corn rhizosphere microbial communities from Kellogg Biological Station, Michigan, USA - KBS C5-4 metaG (SPAdes) (version 2) | ecosystem: Host-associated > Plants > Roots > Rhizosphere > Soil...
GCCGTTGCACGCCGCCTCGCAGACCATCGCCACCGCGTCGGTGCGCGCCAGGCTGGCGCGATAGAGCATTTCCGCGCGGTTCCAGCGCTGCATGCCGCCCATGCCGTGGCGGGTGTTGATGAGCTTGGCCACACCCAGGCCGAGACTGGCCAGCACCGCCAGGTAATGCGCCACCGCGTTGTGGCTGTGCAACACGTCGGTGTGGTGGGCGCGGATCAGCCGGCGCACGCGCGACAGCGCCTTGAGGTCGAAGCCCCTGCGCTTGCCGCAGGCATGCACCGGGATGCCCGCGGCATCCAGCTCGTGCGCCAGCGTGCCGCGTTCGAACAGGCATATCACCTGGCAGTGGTGGCCTTGCTGCTGCTGCAGCTTGACCAGGTCGAGCACGACGCGTTCCAGTCCTCCGCGGTTCAGGTTTTCCACGACGTGGGTGATGTTCATTGGCGCATTCAGGAGGAGGAAGGTGGAAGGGCGGAGACGGTGACGCGCAGCTTGCCGCTGGGCGTCAGGGGAAGTTCGTCGACGATCCGGCACTCGAGCGCGACGCTGTCGCCGACCACCTTCGCCAGCTCGCGGCGGATGTACGTCATCGAGGCGTCGTCGAAGCGTTCGTCGCAGACCAGCGCCAGTTCGAGCTGGTCGAGCCGGCGCTGCACCAGCTGGAAGCGACGCAGGCCCGGCACGTCCTTGAGCATGTGCGGGAAGAACTCGCCGGGCAGCAGGTGGCCGTCGGGCGTGCGGATCGCATCCAGCTTGCGGCCGTCCACGTGCGCCAGCAGCGGCAGGCCGCGTCCACACGGGCAGGTTTCCGTGCCGGCCGTGGCCAGGTCACCGTTGGCATAGCGCAGCAGCGGCATGCCGTAGTTGGAGAGGTCGGTGAGCAGCACCTCGCCACTGGCGCCGCTCGTCGCCGCGCCGTGCAGTTCCACCACCAGGTGGTCGGCGTTGACGTGCAGGCCGTGCCGCTGTTCGCACTCGGACGCGATCAGCATCACCTCGCGGCAGCCGTAGGTGTTGTAGGCCGGGCAACCGAACGCCCGCTCGATCAGCTCGCGCTGGAAATCGTGCAGCGCCTCGGCCGCGCCGAGCACCGCGGCCGGCGGCCGCGTCAGCGTGCGCCGGTTGTCCAGCAGCCACTGGGCCAGCCGTACCAGCGGGCCCACGTAGCCCACGATCACCTCGGGCCGGTAGGCGTCGATGGCGTCGGCGTATTCGCCGAGGTTGGCGTCGGTCATGTGGAAGCTGTTGAGCATGCGTCGCGCGAACGCCGCGTGGTACAGCCGATCCTTGAACTGGTGCAGGCGCCGCGGCTCGCCCACCGCGCCGCCCCACACGTACAGCGTGCGCCGGCCCATGCGCGCGCCGGCCCAGCCGTAGCCGCGCCACATCACCGCGGTGCGCCGCTCGTTGCTCTCGCGGGTATAGCCGAAGCGCATCGGCTGGCCGGTGGAGCCGCCGGTGGCCTTGTACAGCAGGCGCTCATGCCAGCCGTCGGCCTTGAACTCGTCGAAGTGCGCGCGGATCTCGTCCTTGTCCAGCACCGGCAGGCGCGCGTAGTCGTCCAGGCTGCGGATGTCCGCCGCCGCGATGCCGAGCTCGCGCCAGCGCCGGCGATACCAGGGCACGTGCTGCTCGCAGTGCCGCAGCAGGCGCTGCAGGCGCTCCAGTTGCAGGGCGCGGAGCTGTTCGGGCGCCAGCCACTGGTCGCGCTCGTAGCCGGCGAGCCAATCCAGCGTGCGGCGCCGGCGCAGGCCCGATTCGTAGGCCGGGTAGAGCACCCGGCGAAACAGGTGTTCGTAAACGCTCATGGGTGCTGCCCCGCGCGCACGCCGGACCACGCCAGCAGGCGCCCCAGCAGCAGCGGCCGGCCCGCCGCGAAGCGCTGGTGCAGGCTTTTCAGCTGCTCGATGTCCGCGCCCGTCCAGCAGCGCAGCCACAGCGTGAGCGGCAGGTACGCCGCGACCAGCAGCGGGCCGCCCAGCAGCAGCGTGAACAGCGGCGGCAGGCGCAGCGGCAGCACCAGCGAGGCGACGGCGCCGGCCAGCGCGGCGGCCAGCAGGATGCGTCCGAGCCGGCGCCATTCCAGCGGCAGGCCGCCGACGCGCATGCCCAGCAGCACGTAGGCCGAGGAGCTGACCACCGCGGCGATCACGATCGCCGCCATCGCGCCGTGCAGCCCGAAATGCCGGACCAGGGTCACGTCCACGCCGATCTTGAACACGCCGAACAGCAGGGTGAGCGTGAGGATCACGTGCTGGCGGTCGGCGCTCACCAGCAGGCTGGTCGCACCCTGCGCCGAGGTGTTCAGCGCGCTGGCCAGCATGCACAGCGCGAACACCGGCGCGGCGGCGGCGTAGGCGGCGCCGTACAGCAGCCCGATCACCGCGCCGGCGAAGCAGGCGCCGAACGCCACCATCGGCGCGCCGAGCATGGCCAGGTACGAGGTCGCCGCCACGAAGCGTTGGCCGCCCACGGTGCGGCCCTCGCTCAGCGCCTTCGCCATCATCGGCAGCAGCACCGCGCTGAACACGCCCGGCACCAGCAACATGATGCCGCTGGCCAGCTGGAAGGCCACCTTGAAGTAGCCCGCCGCGGTGGCGCTGGCGAACAGGTTGAGGAACAGGATCTCCACGTCGCTGGCGATCAGGAAGCTCACGATGATGGTCAGCGAGACGATGCGCAGGTGCCGGCGGATGCGCCGCAGCAGTTCGCCCGGCAGATCGCCGAGGCGCGGCAGCGGCGCCAGCAGGCGGCGCACCTGGTACTGCGAGGCGAGCAGGAACACCGCGCTGGAGATCGCATACATCACCACGAACCACAGGATGTCGCCGTGCAGCAGCATCGCGGTGACCACCAGCGCCAGGTTGGTCGGCGCCGCCACCAGGGTGATCCGGGCGGTGGCGTCGAAGGCCTCGAAACCCTTCGCGATCGCCACGTTGAACATGTACGGCGCGCGCATGCCCACCGCGGCCGCGAGCAGCACGAATTCCAGCAGGTCCAGCTCGGCGGCGTAGCGTCGCCCGAGCAGCAGGTACAGGCCCAGGCCCAGGCCGAGCACCACCAGCAGGTGCCAGCGCTGCACCTTGCGCATGTAGGCGAGCATCGGCCGGATCAACTCGGGTTGCCGGCTGCCGCGCAGCTCCGCCACGAACTTGATCACGCCGGTGGTGATGCCTGAATTGGTCACCACGATGCCGATCGCCGCGAACCAGATGAACAGGCCGTAGATGCCGTAATGGCGTGGCCCCAGATGGCGCGCGATCAGCACCGCGCAGACCATGCCGAGGAAATACTCGACGTAGATCCCCAGCGAGGAGAACAGCGTGTTGCGCAGGGTGAGCGAGCGTGGGGTCATGAGTGTGGGGTCATGGCATGCGCAGCAGCACGGCCACCAGCACGTAGAGCGCCGCGATGACCATCAGCGAGATCGGCAGCCAGCGCAAGCCGCTGGCCGAGAGGGTGAAACGCGGCAGCGTGTCGTGGCGCTTGCGCAGAGTGGCGTAGTGGCCCACCACGATCGCGGCCAGCGTGTAGAGCATGATGTTGTAGCTGCGGCTGAGGAAGAACGCGGCGGTGAAGAAGCCACACAGCGCGCAGAACAGGGTCAGCGACAGCGCCTGTTCGGCACGGTCCTGGCGCTCTTCCGCCGTCGTGCCCGCGGTGGTCCCCGCACCAGTTGCCGCGACGGCCGGCCCGCGCGCGACGGCGGCCCGGCGCTGCTCAACGCCGGCGCCGGCGGGCAGCGCCCGCACCAGCGCCAGGCGTGTCTGCGGGCGTGCCGCCACCACGTGCGCGGCGGCGACCTGCGCCGCCTGCGCCAGCCCCGCCTGCAGGCGCAGCAGGCGCCACATCATCCAGAAGCCGTAGCCGACGAAGGCCAGCCAGGTCACGAAGCCCAGGAAGCCGGTCTCGGCCAGCACCAGCACGAAGGAGTTGTGTGCGGTCAGCGTGTTGTAGTCGGTGAAGTTGCCGAAGCCCACGCCGAACAGCGGGTGCGTCTTGAACATGTCGAAGCCTTCGTACCACGCGTCCACGCGGCCGAAGGCGGACTCTTCGTCCGGGTCGAGGTCGTTCATGCGCGTGGACGGCAGCAGCATCAGCCCGACCAGGCCGGCGAAGCTCAGCGAGCCGGCGGTGAGCGGCCCGCGCTTCTGCCACAGCCAGATCGCGCCCATCATCAGCACCGCCAGCTGGGTGCCGCGCGACTTGGTCAGGTAGATGCCGGCCAGCAGCAGCACGATGCCGGCGCGCCAGAACCAGCGGCCGAGGAAGCCGGCGCGCGCTGCCACGCAGAACAGCATCGGCAGCGCCATCACGAACAGCAGGCCGAGGTCGTTGGGATCGTTGAAGATGCCCACGTAGCGGATGCGCCCGTCCTCGCCCAGGGTCATGCCGGTCCAGCCCACGCCCTGGCTGGCCTGCTCCACGCTGTGCAGGGCCAGCACCATCGCGCACAGCCCGATCACCGCGAAGGTGGTGGCGGTGCGGCGCGGGTCGTCGATGGCGCTCGCCAGCACGAAGAACACGATCAGCGACGGCCCCATCTGTTCGAGCACGTATTCCATGCCGCCGGACCAGCCATTGACCACCATCGAGGCCATCGCGATCAGCACGAACAGCGGCAGCAGCAGGAACTGTGGTGCACCGGGCGTGCGCGCGCCGCGCAGCAGCCAGCCGACGAAAGCCAGCAGCAGGGTCAGCGACATCACCGGCAGGCCCGCCATGCCGGGCAGGAAGTCCTGCGGGCGGACGATCGCGAAAGCGAGGTAGACGAGAATCAGCAGGAACATGCGCACCACTCCCCGCAGGCGCCCGCAGGCGCACCGTTGCATGCCGCCGAAGGGGTGCATCGAACGGGCCACCGGATCACCACAGGTGCAGCCTCCGGTTGCGCGCGAACGCCAGCAGCGCCTGCGCGGCGAACAGGTTGAGATAGCAGAACGCGGTCAGCAGTCGCACGGGCTGGCGCCCGCCCAGCGTCGGCAGCAGGCGTCCGGCCACCACCGCGGCGAGTGCGGCGAGCAGCCCCAGCGCGGTCGCCGCGAACAGCGCATGCCGCGTCGCCAGCAGCGTCGCCGAGAGCGCCAGCGCCAGCAGCAGCCACGGCGCCAGCAGGCGCAGCAGCTTGTGGCTGACGAAGCGGAACCACAGCGGGTTGCGCCACGGCAGCAGCAGCCACGGCGCCAGCTGCACCAGCTGGTAGTTGCCGGCCAGCGTGCGGATCTTGCGGCGCTGCTCCTCGCGCGGCTGCTGCGAGCTGCCGTCCCAGGCCACCGCGGCCGGCTCGTACACCACGCGCAGCCCGGCCGCGGCCACCTGCATCGGCACCAGCACGTCGTCCAACACGGTGCCCGCCGGCAGCGGCCGGAACAGCGCGCGGCGCATCGCGTACAGCGCACCGCTGACGCCGATCACCGAACCGGAGCGGCTTTCGCCGGCGCGGATCAGCGTCTCGTAGCGCCAGTACGCATCGATGCCGCGGGCGAAGCCGGTGTGCGCGTCGAACAGGCGCAGCTGCCCGCCGACCGCGCCCACCTGCGCATCGCCCAGGTTCGCGACCAGCTGGCGCAGCGCGTCCGGCTCCAGCCGCTGGCGCACGTCGGTCATCAGCAGCACCTCGCCGCGCGCCTCGGCCACCGCGTCGTTGAGGCAGGCGGCCTTGCCGCGCCGCTCGGCAAACTCCAGCACGCGGATGCGCGCATCGCCGAGCGCGCGGGCGCACGCCGCGGTGTCGTCGCGGCAGCCATCGCAGGCCACCACGATGTCGAGCCGTTCCGCCGGATAGTCCAGGGCGAGCAGGCCTTCGAGCTTGGCGCGCACATGCGCGGCGCCGTCGTGCACGGCGAGCACCGCGGTGACGCGCGGCGTCCACGCGCGCCGTTGCACCGGGCGCGGCCGCCAGCGCGCCAGCGCGGCGACCCACAGCGGATAGCCGGCGAAGACGTGCACGAGGGCAAGCGCCGATATCGCAAAGACTTCACTGGCAAAGCCAATCAAGGCCATCCCCCCACCATGTTTTGTCCATGACGAACCACAGGCCCATCCCGAACCAGCGATGCAGACGCAGCAGCAGCGGCAATCGCGGCGCGTCTTTCGCCCTCTCGGGCAGTTCGCGGGCCAGCATCGCCAGCGTGCCGGAGGCCACGTCGAGCAGCTGCAGCCGCACCGCGGTCTCCCGCTGCACGCGCGCCACGAATTCCACCGCCAGCAGCGAGTGGCCGCCGAGGTCGAAGAAGCTGTCGTTGGCGCCCACCTGTTCCACGCCGATCAGTTCGCGCCAGATCGTGGCGAGGTAGGCCTGGCGCGGATCGGCCAGTCCACCTGCCTGCGTTCGCATGCCGCGCCGCGCGGCCGCGGACGGTGGCGGCAGGGCCTTGCGGTCGATCTTGCCGTTCGGTGTCTTCGGCAGCGCGTCCAGCCGCTCGATGTGCTGCGGCTGCATGTAGGCGGGCAGTTGCCGGTGCAGGCGGGCGCGCAGGCGCTCGGCCAGTTCGTCGTCTGCCGCCGCGGCCACGTGCAGCACGAGGCGCAGGTCGTTGTCGCCGAAGCTGCGCGCCACCGCCACGCACTCGCGCACGCCCGGCTCGGCGGCGGCCGCCGCCTCGATGTCGCCCGGCTCGATGCGGTAGCCGCGGATCTTGATCTGGTCGTCCGCGCGGCCATTGAAGTAAAGCTGGCCGTCGCGCCAGCCGCCGCGGTCGCCGGTGCGGTACATGCGGCCGCCGGCGAAGGGGTCGTCCACGAAACGCTCGGCGGTGAGGTCGGGGCGGTTGAGGTAGCCGTCGGCCACGCCATCGCCGGCGATCCAGATCTCGCCGACGACGCCCGGCGGCTGCGGCTGGCCGCGCTCGTCCAGCACGTAGATGCGGGTGTTGGCGATCGGCTGGCCGAGCGGGATCGGTTCCATGCCTGGCCAGATGCGCACCAGCGAGGACCAGATCGTGGTCTCGGTGGGGCCGTACAGGTTCCACAGTTCGCGGCAGCGCCCGGCCAGCGAGCGCGCCAGCGCCAGCGGCATCGCCTCGCCGCCCACGAACAGGCGCAGTCCGCGCACCACGTCCTCGCGGCCGATGCCTTGCAGCAGGCGCAGCAGCGAGGGCGTGGTCTGCAGCACCGTGCAGCCGCTGTTCGCCATCAGCTCGCACAGCGCCGGCGGATCGCGGTGCTCGGCCTCGGTGGCGATCACCATGCGGCCGCCGACGATCAGCGGCAGGTACAGCTCCAGCCCGGCGATGTCGAACGACAGCGTGGTGACGGCGCACAGCGTGTCGCCGGCGCCGTAGCCCGGCTGCTCGCGCATGGCCAGCAGGAAGTTGACCAGGTTGCGGTGCAGGATGCGCACGCCCTTGGGCTGGCCGGTGGAGCCGGAGGTGAACAGCACGTAGGCCAGGTCGTCGCCGTGCACGGGCGGCAGCGGTTGTCCGTCCGCCGGCTCGGCCGCCAGTTCGCCGACCACCAGGCAGCTGCGCCCCTCCGTCAATTCGGGAGGAGGATGCAGGACGGGCGTGACCAGCAGGTAACGCAGGTCGGCATGCCCGGCCATGTAGCCGAGCCGCTCCTGCGGAAATTCCGGGTCCAGCGGCACATAGGCGGCGCCGCTCTTCAAGGTGCCCAGCACGGCGACCAGCATGTCCAGGCTGCGTGGCACGTACACGCCGACCAGGTCGCCGCGGCCGATGCCGCGACGCGCCAGCGCCAGCGCCAGCGCATGGGTGCGCCGTTCGAGCGTGGCGTAATCCAGCGCTTCGCCGGCGCATTCGGCGGCGATGTTTTCCGGCGTGCGCCGCGCCTGCGCCGCGATCAGCGCCGGCAGCCCCGTGCCGAGGTCGTAGTCGCGCGCGGTGTCGTTCCACGCCTGCAGCACCTGGAAGCGTCCGGCGGCATCGAGCATGGGCAACTCGGCGATCGTCAATGCAGCCGGCTGGGCCGTGCCGGCGAGCGTTTCCAGCAAGGTGGCGTAGTGGCCCAGCCAGCGCTGCAGCGTGGCCACGTCGTAGCGCGCGGCCGCGCCGTGCAGGTCGATGCCGAGCGCATCGCCTTCCAGTGCCGCGCGTGCGTGCAGCTCGCCCAGCAGTGCCGCGCGGCCGCCGTCGATCACGCGGTGGTGCAGGCCGGCGAAGGCAAACCCGGGCATGCCCGGATCGAACTCGAACGAGACCGTGCCGAGGGCCGCTTCCGCACCGCCGCGGTGCAGGCCGAGTGCGCGCAGCAGGCCCATCAGGGTGACCTGGCCGTGCGCATGGACCTCATGCAGCGCGGCGGCAGTACGCGCGAGCAGGTCCGCGACGCTTTGCCCGGGTTCCACGCGCAGGCGCAGCGGCAGGAAGTGCAGCGGCTCACCGTGCATGCCGACCGGCACGCCGAGGGCGAAGTCGTGCTGCCCGCTCATGCGCATCAGGAAGGCCGCGTAGCCGCCGAGCAGCACGTCGCGCAGCGACAGGCCGCAGTCCTGCGCCAACCGGCGCAGGCCGGCGACCGTCGCCGCCGGCAGCACGTGGCGGGCGCCGACGGCGTCGAATCGCGGCCGTACCGGCGCCGAGCGGTCGGTGGGCAGGTTCAGCGGATCGGGCAGGTGGCCCAGGCGTGCGCGCCACCAGGCGAGCGCTTCGGCGGGCACCGCGTCGTCGAACGGCGGCAGGGGCACCAGCACGGATGCCGGTTCCTGTCCCGCGAGCAACTCGCCATAGGTTTGCGCCAGCTCCGCCAGCAGGCGGCCGGTGGCGCGGCGGTCGAGCACCAGTTCGTGGGCGTGCAGCAGCAGGGCATGCCGATCCTCGCCCAGACGCAGCAGTTCCAGGCGCAACAGCGGCGGCACGCACGGGTCGAACGGCGCGCGCAGACACGCCTGGACGTGCGCGGCCAGGCGCGCTTCCGCGGCTTCGCCAGCGGACGAGAAATCGTGCCGCGCCCATGGCAGCGGCAGGTCGTCATGCACGTGCAGCGTATGGCCATCGGCGGACGGCTGGATGCGCAGGCCAGCGTGCCGCCGCCACAGCCGGACGGCGGCCTGTTCCAGCACGGCGGCCTGCAACGGGCCATCCAGCCGCAGCACGGTGAGGTGGGCGAGCGCCAGCGCGGCACCGTCGCCGTACTGGCCGGCCAGCCATTTCTCCGTGCGGATTTCACCCAGCGGAAAGGCGGAGCCGGTCATCGGTTCCGCGTATCGGCCATCAAGACGGTCATTCATGCTGTCCCCTGTTTCGAACAATCCCCTGTCCAACATGCATCGGTCGAAACGGTGTCGTCATTATGGCCATGGCACTTCGGTATGGCGATGGGTGGATCGATGTTGCCGCACGCGTGTTCCGCATCAGCGCAGGCCCAGCAGTCGCCGCAGGCGATGGCCGAACGGAACGTGCGGCCCGGCCGCGGCGGGTTCGGGCAACTGCCCGGCCAGCGCGGCGAGGGTGCTGCTGGCGATATCCAGCAGGTTCAACCGCACGCCGGTCTCGCGCTGCACGCGCGTGGCCAGCTCCACCGCCAGCAGCGAGTGCCCGCCCACGTCGAAGAAGTTGTCCTGCGACGCCACCTCGCCCACGCCGATCAGCTCGCACCACACCGCGCCCAGGTAGCGGCGGCGCGGATCGTCGTCCGCACTGCGCGGTGCGGGCTCGTCCCCGCCCGTCGTCGCGGGCAGCGGCAGTGCCTTGCGGTCGAGCTTGCCGTTCGGCGTCTGCGGGAACGCTTCCAGTCGCACGATGTGCTGCGGCCGCATGTAGCCGGGTAGCTGTGATTCCAGCATGCCGCGCAGGCGCGGCAGCAGCGTGGCCTCCGCCTCGGTGGCGGCCACGTAGAGCACCAGGCGCTGGTCGCTGGCGGACAATTCGCACACCACGGCCGCGGCGTCGTTCACCGCGGCGTCCTCGCGGACGATCGTCTCGATCTCGCCGGGTTCGATGCGGAAGCCGCGGAGCTTGATCTGGAAGTCGGCGCGGCCGAGGTGTTCGAGGGTGCCGTCGGCGCGCCAGCGGCCGCGATCGCCGGTGCGGTAGAGCCGTGCACCGGGTTCGGCGGAGAACGGATCGGCGACGAAGCGCTCGGCGGTGAGCTCCGGCCGGTGCAGGTAGCCGAGCGCCACGCCCGCGCCGCCGATCCACAGCTCGCCCGGCACGCCCAGCGGGCAGGGCTGGCGTCGCTCGTCCAGCACCCACACCGTGGTGTTCGCGATCGGCGTGCCGATGGTGATCGGCTGATCCGGCGCCACCTGGGCGCAGGTCGACCACACCGTGGTCTCGGTGGGGCCGTACATGTTCCACAGCGCGTCGCAACGCTTGAGCAGGGCCGTCGCCAGATCCGGCGCCAGCGCCTCGCCGCCGCACAGCGCGCGGAAGTCCGGGCCGCCTTGCCAGCCGGCCTGCAGCAGCATGCGCCAGCTGGCCGGCGTGGCCTGCATCAGCGTGATGCGGTGGTCGGCCAGCAGGGTCTTCAGCGCGTCGCCGTCCATCGCCTGCTCGCGCGTGGCCAGCACCACGCAGCCGCCCACGCCCAGCGGCCCGAGCAGTTCCAGCACCGCGATGTCGAAGGACAGCGTGGTGACGGCGAGCAGGCGGTCGTCGGCGCGCAGGCCGGGACGTTCGGCCATGCTGGCGAGGAAGTTCGCCACGGCGCGATGCGGGATCGCCACGCCCTTGGGCCGACCGGTGGAGCCGGAGGTGTAGATGACGTAGGCGGTCGAGGCCGGATCGACGGACAGCGCGGGCGGCGTGACAGGGAGCGTGTCCCAGCCGGCGGGCGGTGCATCCAGTGCGATCGGCGGGCGGTCCGGCCGATCGAAGCGTGCGGCCAGCGACGCCTGGGTGAGCAGCACCGCCAGCTTGGCGTCGGCGACCATGTAGGCCAGCCGTTCGGCGGGGAAGCCGGGATCGAGCGGTACGTAGCCGGCGCCGGCCTTGAGCGTGCCGAGCAGGGCGGCGAGCATGGCGGGGCCGCGTTCGAGCGCGAGGCCGACGAGATCGCCGGGGCGGACGCCGTGCGCGATCAGGCCATGGGCGATGCGGTTGGCCTGCTCGTCCAGCGCGCGGTAGCTCAATGTCCCGTCGCCGCAGCGCAGCGCGGGGCGCTCCGGTGAAGCAGACGCCTGGCGTTCGAACGCGCCGTGCATGGTCGGCACGGGAATCGCCGCGTTGGTGGCGTTCCAGGCGTGCAGCCGCGCCAGCTCGTCGGCCGGCAGCAGCGGAAGTTGCGCGATCGATTGACGCGGATCGGCCAGCGCGCCTTCCAGCAGGGTCTCGTAGCCGCGGCGGAAACGTGCGGCGGTGGACGGGTCGAAGATGTCGGCATTGAAGCCCATGCCGCCGAGCAGGCGCTGCTCCTGCTCGATGAACCACAGGCCCAGATCCTCGGTGCTGCCGCGCTGGAACACCGGCAGGTGTTCGTGCTGCAGGCCGCCCCAGGTGGTGGCGCGGCCGCGCACGTCCTGGAAAGAGAACATCGCCTGCGCCAGCGGCGGCCGGCTCTCGTCGCGCGGCAGGCGCAGCGCCTTGACCAGGTGCTCGAACGGCACGTCCGGGCACGCGAAGGCGTCGAGCACCATCGTGCGCACCGCACGCAAAGTGTCGAGGAAACTGGCCTGTGGATCGATCGCCAGGCGCAGCGGCAGCGCGTTGACGAAGAAGCCCATCATCGGTTCCAGCTCCACCGCGTCGCGGCCGCGCACCGGCGTGCTCACCACCAGGTCGCGCTGGCCGCCGAGCCGGTGCAGCAGTGCGAAGTAGGCCGCGAGCAGCACGATGAACGGCGTGGTGCCGGCCTGCTGCGCCAGCGCGTGCACGGCGATCAGCCGTTCGGATGGCAGCACGATCCACTCGGTGGCGCCGGCCCCGGACATGCGTGTCGGTCGCACGCGGTCGGCGGGCAGCTCCAGTGGTTCGATGCGGCCCTTGAGGCGGGACAGCCAGTGGTCGAGCTGGCGCTGCAGTTCCTCGCCCTGCATCCACTGCCGCTGCCACGCGGCGAAGTCGCCGTACTCGACCGCCAGCGGCGGCAGCGGATCGGGCTGGCCGGTGCGGAAGGCCTCGTAGAGTGCGCTCAGCTCCCGGTACAGCAGGTCGAACGACCAGCCGTCCCAGACGATGTGGTGGGTCATGAAGAAGAACACGTGTTCCTGCTCGCCCAGCCGGAACAGCCGGGCGCGGAACAGCGGCGGCGTGGCCAGGTCGAACGGTTCGGCGATCAACGCGTCCAGCCGGCGCCGCAGCCAGGCATCGCGTTCGTCTGCCGGCATGCCGGAGAGATCCTCGAGCGGCAGCTCCACCTCCAGTTCGGCGTGGATGCGCTGCATCGCGCCCGTCGCGTCCGGCTCGATCGAGGTGCGCAGCACCGGCTGGCGGCGGACCATGGTGCGCAGCGCCTGCTCGAAGGCGGCGAGATCCAGCGATCCGCTCAGGCGATGCGCCGACGGCGTGTGAAACGCCACGCCGCCGGGCCTGAGCTGTTCGAGGTACCACACGCGTTGCTGCATCAGCGACAGCGGCGCGCGTTCGCGGTCAGCCAGGCGCGCGATCTGGCGCGGCTCCTGTTTGCCGGCTGCACCTGCCGCGCGTATCGCTGCCGCCAGCCGCGCCACGGTTGGCGCTTCGAACAGGGTACGCAGCGGCAGCGCCAGACCCAGCTCGCGATTGAGGCGCGCGGTGAGTTGCGCGGCGAGCAGAGAGTGCCCGCCGTGCTCGAAGAAGTCGTCGTCCAGGCCCGGCTCCAGTCCACCCAGCACGGCCGCCATCGCCTGCGCGATCTGGCGCTCCAGTTCGTCGCGCGGCGCAGCGCGCGCGACGGCCGGCGCGGCGGCGAGCGGCGCCGGCAGCCGGGCGCGGTCGATCTTGCCGTTGGGTAGCAGCGGCAGCGCAGCCAGCACCACGAAGTGCTGCGGCAGCATGTATTCGGGCAGGCGTTCGCGCAGGCGGCTGCGCAAGGCGGCCTCGTCCACCGGCGCTTCGCTCGCCAGATAGGCAACCAGGCGTGCGTCGCCCGGGCGATCCTCGCGCACCATCACCAGGGCTTGCGTCACCGGCGGATGGCCGGCCAGCTGCGCTTCGATCTCGCCGGGTTCGATGCGGAAGCCGCGGAGCTTGATCTGGAAGTCGGCGCGGCCAAGGTGTTCGAGGGTGCCGTCGGCGCGCCAGCGGCCGCGATCGCCGGTGCGGTAGAGCCGTGCACCGGGTGCAGCGGAGAACGGATCGGCGACGAAGCGCTCGGCGGTGAGCTCCGGCCGGTGCAGGTAGCCGAGCGCCACGCCCGCGCCGCCGATCCACAGCTCGCCCGGCACGCCCAGCGGGCAGGGCTGGCGTCGCTCGTCCAGCACCCACACCGTGGTGTTCGCGATCGGCGTGCCGATGGTGATCGGCTGATCCGGCGCCACCTGGGCGCAGGTCGACCACACCGTGGTCTCGGTGGGGCCGTACATGTTCCACAGCGCGTCGCAACGCTTGAGCAGGGCCGTCGCCAGATCCGGCGCCAGCGCCTCGCCGCCGCACAGCGCGCGGAAGTCCGGGCCGCCTTGCCAGCCGGCCTGCAGCAGCATGCGCCAGCTGGCCGGCGTGGCCTGCATCAGCGTGATGCGGTGGTCGGCCAGCAGGGTCTTCAGCGCGTCGCCGTCCATCGCCTGCTCGCGCGTGGCCAGCACCACGCAGCCGCCCACGCCCAGCGGCCCGAGCAGTTCCAGCACCGCGATGTCGAAGGACAGCGTGGTGACGGCGAGCAGGCGGTCGTCGGCGCGCAGGCCGGGACGTTCGGCCATGCTGGCGAGGAAGTTCGCCACGGCGCGATGCGGGATCGCCACGCCCTTGGGCCGACCGGTGGAGCCGGAGGTGTAGATGACGTAGGCGGTCGAGGCCGGATCGACGGACAGCGCGGGCGGCGTGACAGGGAGCGTGTCCCAGCCGGCGGGCGGTGCATCCAGTGCGATCGGCGGGCGGTCCGGCCGATCGAAGCGTGCGGCCAGCGACGCCTGGGTGAGCAGCACCGCCAGCTTGGCGTCGGCGACCATGTAGGCCAGCCGTTCGGCGGGGAAGCCGGGATCGAGCGGTACGTAGCCGGCGCCGGCCTTGAGCGTGCCGAGCAGGGCGGCGAGCATGGCGGGGCCGCGTTCGAGCGCGAGGCCGACGAGATCGCCGGGGCGGACGCCGTGCGCGATCAGGCCATGGGCGATGCGGTTGGCCTGCTCGTCCAGCGCGCGGTAGCTCAGTGTCTCGTCGCCGCAGCGCAGCGCGGGGCGCTCCGGTGAAGCAGACGCCTGGCGTTCGAACGCGCCGTGCATGGTCGACGGGCCGCTCCAATGACGCGCGGGCGGCTGCAGTCCGGCCAGCTCGCGCTGCGCCGCTGCGTCGACCAGCGGCAAGGCGCCGAGCGGATGGTCGGGCTGCGTCACGGCGGCGCGCAGCAAGGCCTCATAGGCGCGCAGCCAGCGACGCACGGTGGCGGCATCGAACAGGCCGCTGTTGTACTGGCATTCCAGGCGCAGGCCACCATGCTCCTGCACCGCGTTGATGAACAGCTCGAAGTTCTCGTAGCGGCGAGGCACGCTGGCGAAGTCCAGTCGCAGCCCAGGGAAGGCTTCGCCTTCCTGCTCCAGCGCCTGGTCGATGTTGAACAGCACGCTGACCAGCGGCAGGCGAGCGGGATCGCGCGCGATGTCCAACTGCTGCAGCAGGCTGCCGAAGGTGCAGCGCTGGTGCTCTAACGCATCGAGCAGCTCGCCGCCCGCCGCGCCAAGCAGCTGCGTGAACGGCAGCGCCGGATCGGCCGTGCAGCGCAGCGGCAGCAGATTGACGCCGTGGCCGACCAGGTCGCCCAGACCTTCGTTCGCCTGCGCTGCGGCGGGGATGCCGAGCACGACTTCGTCCTGCCCGGCCAGCCGGCCGAGCAAGCCGGCGAAACTGCCCAGCAAGGTGGCGAACAGGCTTGCACCGTGACGCGCGCCCAGGTGGCGCAAGGCGCCGACCAGGTCGGCGCCGAGCACATGATCCTCGCGGCCGGCAGCGAAGCTGCGCCGTGGCGGCCGCGGGCGGTCACCCGGCAGGTCCAGCGCCGGTGGACGATGGGCGTGATGCGCTACCCACCAGGCCTCGTCGGCGGCGCGGGCGTGGCGGTCCGCCTGTCCGGCGCATTGCAAGGCGTAGTCGGCGAAGGAGGGGGCTGGCGGCAGGTTTGCGTTGCCGGCGCCGCTGCGCAACGCGTACAGCGTGCCCAGTTCGCGCAGGACCACCCACCACGACCAGCCGTCGCAGACCAAGTGGTGCGCGCTGAGCAGCAGCACGTGCTCGCCCTCGCCCAGGCGCAGCAGTTCGGCGCGGAACAGCGGTCCGGTTTCCAGGTCGAACGGCAGCAGCACGACTTGCGCGCGGCGCTCCTCCAGCGCGGCAATGCGCGTGGATGCATCGAGCGCGCCCAGGTCGGTCTGGCGCACGTCGAGCGCGACGCCGCCGGCCACGCAGAAGGTTTCGCCGTCCGGGCCGAAACTGGCGCGCAGCGCATCGTGGCGATCAACCAGCGCTTGCAGCGCGTCGAACATGGCCGTGCGGTCCAGCGCGCCGTGCAGGTGCAGCGCGACCGCTTCGTTGTAGGCCAGCGAAGCGTCCTCACCCAGTTTGGCAGCCAGCCAGATTTCGCGCTGCGCCTCGGTGCTGGGCACCACGCGTTCGAGCGCGGGACTGGCGAACGGATCGTAGTCGACGGCCGAGAGGCCGGCATGCGCGTCCATGGGCGTGTTCATGACTCGACCTTCATGTACTTGCCCGGTTGCGCGGGGTTGGGCACGAACCAGCACGGCCGCCCGTCGGGTTCGCGGCCGAGCCGCGCGCCGGGCACGGGCGGCTTGCCCGCATCCATCACCGTCTGTGCCGGGGGAACGTTGCGCGGCAGGAAACCGGCTTCCTGCAACTCGGCCACCGAATCCTTGTAGGCCTGGGTGATCTTCTGGAAATCCGCCTCGCTGTGCGCGGTGGTGAAGAAGCAGGGGAAGTTGTCGAGGATGTGCACGCCGCGGCTGCGCATCATCGCGAACAGCAGATCCTGCAGCGGATGCTCCTCCAGGAACTGGGTCTTCCACAGCGACGCGAACTGCTTGACCGCGATCGGCGCGCCCACTTCCACGAAGAAGCCGTTGAGCTCGTCGGCCATTGCCGCGGTGCGCGCATTGAGCCGTTCCTGCAGCGCGCCCCCGGCCTCGCGCACGTGCTCGAGCACCGCCTTCGCCGCGGCCAGCGCCAGCGGGTGGCGCACGAAGGTGCCGGCGAAATAAGTGACGCCCACGGTGGGGATCGAGTCGTCGCCGTACTGCCATTGGCCGCCGTCCAGCGCATCCATGTATTCGCGTTTGCCTGCGATCACCCCGATCGGATAGCCGCCGCCCACGACCTTGCCGTAGGTGGCGAGGTCGGCGCGGATATCGAACAGCGCTTGGGTGCCGCCGGGATGGCTGCGGAAGCCGGTGACGATCTCATCGAAGATGCACAAGGTGCCGGTGGCCGCGGTGATCGCACGCACCTCGCGCAGGAATTCGACCGGGCGGAAATCCGGCCGCCGGCTCTGCACCGGCTCGATCAGCACGGCGGCCAGTTCGTGCGCTCGCTCGCGGATGATTTCCAGCGACTCCGGCGTGCCGTAGTCGAGCACCAGCACGTGTTCGGCGGTGTTGCGCAGGATGCCCGGCGCGGCCGGTACCGCGCGCAGCTTCTTGGTGCCGCGCACGATCACTTCGTCCACGATGCCGTGGTAGGCACCGGTGAACAGCACCACGGTCTCGCGCCCGGTCACCGTGCGCGCGATGCGCAGCGCGCCCAGCACCGCCTCCGAGCCGGTGTTGCACAGTGCCGCGCGCTCATGCCCGGTGACTTCGCAGACCAGCTTTGCCACTTCGCCGGCCAGCGGATGCTGCGGGCCGATCTCGTAGCCGAGATCGAGCTGCCTGCGCACGGCATCCAGCACGAAATCTGGCTGCCAGCCGAACAGGCTCATGCCGAAGCCGTTCAGCGCGTCGACGTATTCGTTGCCGTCCAGGTCCCACAGGTGGGCGCCCTTGGAGCGCTCGATGACGATCTGGTAGACGATTTCCTTAAGCAGGGGACGGAAGCCGTTGACCACGCGCGGGTCGGCCATGTGCGGGCGATGCGCCTGGGTGTACTCCTTCGATTTGCGCGTGCGCGCCACGTAGCGTTCGACGAAGCGGTCCAGCCGGCCTTGCTGGCGCGGCGTGAGCTCGAACTTGCCGGTGTCGATGCGCGCGATCGCGCCGAAGGCCTTCTTGACGTCGTAGCGGGTATGGGCCAGCGCGGCCTCTTCATCCACGACCGGAGCCGCGGTTGCGGCGGGTGCTGGCGCGGCGGCCACGGGCGACGGCACGGCAGCCGGCGCCGCGACGCCGAGCAGGGCCAGTTGCTGGGCCATCAGTTGCATCTGCTGCGCGATCACCTGCTGCACGTAGCTGTGTGGCGCCGCGCCGGCCATGGCCGGCAGCGACGGCATCGCCAACGGCGTCGGTTGCAGCGGGGCGGGTGCCGCTGCCACGGCGGGCGCCTCAGGCGGAAGCTGCGCGTCGAGCAGCGCGGCCAGTTGCGCGAAGCTGGAGCAATCGCCCATCAGCTGACGGAAGCTCACCGGCACCGCGAAGGTCTTGGAAACCTGCAGCGCCACCTGGGTCAGCATCAGGCTGTCCAGACCCAGCTCGATGAAGTGGCTGGCGGGATCGGCGTCGGCCAGGTCGATGCCGGCGACATCCTCGAAGGTGGCCTTGAGCTGGCCGATCAGGCGCGGTTGGCGATCCACGGACGACACGGTTGGCGCGGACATGATGGGCGTTCCTTCGTGGTACTCGGACGTTGTGGCGGGTGGCAACGATGCGTGGACGCCCGATGCCGCGGGCGCGTCGATCCAATGGCGTTGGCGTTCGAACGGATAGCTGGGCAGGCATACGCGCCGGCGCCGCGCGCGTCGGTCCAGCCGTGCGGCGTCGATGGCCGCACCCTGGCGCCACAGCTCGCCGACGGCCTGGCGCAACTGCATCGGTTCCAGCTGAGGCGCGTCGCCGAGCGAGGGCAGGGCGGCGATGCGCTGCTGGCGCAGCAGCGGCTGCTGGCGCGCCAGCGAACACAGCGTGGCGCGCGGACCCACTTCCAGCAGCACGCGGGCAGGTCTGTCGAGCACGCGTTCGAGCGCGGTGGAGAAGCGCACCGGTTCGCGCAGGTGGCGCGTCCAGTAGTCGATCGACTGCGCCGCATCGTCGCCCAACCAGTCGCCGGTCGCGGTCGACACCAGCGGGATGCGCGGCGCCTGTCGTGACACGCGCTCCACTTCGGCACGGAACGGCGCCAGCACCGGTTCCATCATCGCCGAGTGGAAGGCGTGCGAGGTGCGCAGCGGGCGGCAGGCGACACCGTCCTTCTCCAGTGCCGCCTGCAGCGCGGCGACATCCGCGTGCGGTCCGGCCACCACGCAGGCGGCCGGTGCGTTTTCCACGGCCAGCGACAGCGTCGCCGGCAGGCGCGCGAGCACGTCCTCGCGCGGTAGCCGCACCGACAGCATTGCGCCTTCCGGCTGCGCCTGCATCAGCGCGCCGCGGCGGACGACGAGACGCATCGCGTCGCGCAGCTCGAACACGCCGGCCAGGGTCGCCGCGACGAACTCGCCGACGCTATGGCCGAGCATCGCCGCCGGTTGCACGCCCAGGCTCATCCACCATTGCGCCAGCGCGTATTCCATCGTGAAGATCGCCGGCTGCATCACCGCGGTGGGCAGCAGCGCCGCGGGATCGTCGCTCCACATGCGTTCGCGCAGGTCGAAGTCCACCACCTCGCCGGCATGCGCCACGCAGGCGTCGAAAGCCTCGCGGAATGCCGACTCGGCGACATGCAGCGCGCGGCCCATGCCAGGGTAGGGTGAGCCCTGCCCAGGGAACAGGAACACCACGTCGGCCGGCTGGCTGGGGTGGCTGCGCACGCTGGCGGCGGCAACTTCGGCGAGGCGCAAGGCCGCCTCGGCCGCGTCGCCGGCCACTACTGCGGCGCGATGGGCGAAGGCCTTGCGGCCGACTGCCAGCGTCCAGGCCACGTCGGCGAGGTTCTCGCCGGGTTGCGTGCCCAAGTGTGCGGCCAGGCGTTCCGCCGTCGCGGCGAGCGCCGTCGGCGTGCGCGCCGACAACAGCAGCAACTGCGGCCCGTCGGCAGCATCGGAGGGTTCTTGTGCGGGGGCCTGCTCCATCACTACGTGTGCGTTGGTGCCGCCGACGCCGAACGAGCTGACGCCCGCGCGCAACGGCCCGTTGTCAGAGTGCCATTCCAGCAGGCGCGGGTTGACCATGAACGGCGAGCTGGCGAAATCGATACTCGGGTTGGGCGCGCGGAAATGCAGGGTCGGCGGGATCCGTTGCTCGGCCAGCGCGAACGCCGTCTTGATCACGCCCGCCACGCCGGCGGCGATCACCATGTGGCCGACATTGCTCTTGAGCGAGCCGACGTGGCAAAAGCCGATGTCGTTCGTATTGCGCCGGAACGCGCTGACCAGCCCCTCGATCTCGATCGGATCGCCGATCGGAGTGGCCGTGCCGTGGGCTTCCACGTAACTGATGCTGCGCGCGTCGACGCCGGCGTCCGCCTGCGCCATGGCGATCACCGCGGCCTGCCCCGCGCTGCTCGGCGCCATGAAGCTGGCCTTGCCGCCGCCGTCGTTGTTCACCGCGCTGCCGCGGATCAGCGCATAGACCGGATCGCCGTCGGCGATCGCATCGGACAGCCGCTTGAGCAGGACCACCGCGGCGCCGTCGCTGAACACCGTGCCCCGCGCGTCCGCGTCGAAACTGCGCGTGTGCCCGTCCGGCGAAAGCATGGTGCCTTCCTGGGCGAGATAGCCGCTGCGCGGCGGGCAGGTGATCGACGCGCCGCCGGCCAGCGCCATCGTGCAACGACCGGCGCGCAAGGCGTCGAAGGCCTGGCAGATCGCCACCAGCGACGTCGAGCAAGCGGTGTTCACGCTGACCGCCGGGCCGGTCAGGTCGAGTTTGTGCGCGACGCGGGTGGCCAGGAAGTCCTTTTCGTTGGCCAGCATCACCTGGAACGCGCCGAGCTTGTCGACCAGGTCCGGCCGCGCACTGAGATGACGCTGGAAATAAGTGGCGTGGTACATGCCGCCGAACACGCCGACCGGTCCCGTGTGCGTTCCCGGCGCATGGCCCGCGCGCTCCAGGCATTCCCAGCACAGTTCGAGGAAGATCCGCTGCTGCGGGTCCATCAGCTCCGCCTCGCGCGGCGGGATGCCGAAGAACGCGGCGTCGAAGTTCTCCACGCCGTCGACGATGCCGCGCGCGGCCACATAGGACGGGTCGTCGCGCTCCGCGCGCGCGATGCCCGGGTCGAGTTCGTCGGCGCCGAAGAAGGTGATCGATTCCTGGCCTTCGCACAGGTTGCGCCAGAACGCCTCGACGTTGTCCGCGCCGGGGAAGCGTCCGGCCATCGCGATGATCGCGATCGGCTCGGCATCGACGCCGTGCCCGCCGTGCGGCAGGCCGGACGCGGTGGGCGCGGCCCGCGTGTTTCCTGCCATCGCCTGCGCCAGCGCCGCCGGCGTGGGGTTCTGGAAGAACATCGGTATGGTCAGTTCGCGCGGCGCCAGCTCGCCGAGCCGGGTGACCGCGCGCACGGCGGACAGCGAATCGCCGCCCAGCTCGAAGAAGTTGTCGTCCCGGCCCACGCGGTCCAGTCCGAGCAGTTCGCCGAACACGGCGCATGCCTGCTGCTCCAGGGGGCCGACGGGTTCCACGTACGGCATGGCAAGTTCGGGCCGGCGGGAATCCGGCGCGGGCAGCGCGCGACGGTCGAGCTTGCCGTTGGTGGTCAGCGGCAGCGCATCGAGCTGCACATAGCATGCCGGCACCATGAACTCGGGCAGGCTGGTGCCGAGGTAGCCGCGCAGCGCCTGCGCAGTGGTCTCGACGCCGTTGCCTACGTAATAGGCGACCAGGCGCTTGCGGCCGGGCTGGTCTTCACGCGCCTGCACGGCGCAGGCGCCGATCGCGCGATGACGCGCCAGCACTGCCTCGATCTCGCCAGTCTCGATGCGGTAGCCGCGTATCTTGACCTGGCCATCGATGCGGCCGACGAATTCGATGGCGCCGTCCGGCAGGTAGCGCACCAGATCGCCGGTGCGATACAGGCGTTCGCCCGCGGCGCCGAATGGATCGGGCACGAAACGTTCGGCGCTCAGTTCGGGACGCCGCAGGTAGCCGCGCGCGACGCCGGCCCCGCCCACGAACAATTCGCCGACGACGCCGGTAGGCAGCAGCTCCATGCGCCGGTTCAGCACATAGAGCCGCGTGTCAGCGATGGGCCGCCCGATCGGAATCGTGCGCGCGTCGGCTGCTAGGTCGCGCGGTATGCGATGGGTGGTGGTGAATGTCGTGCATTCGGTCGGGCCGTACGGATGGACGATGGTCGTGCCGGGCAGCGCATCCAGCGCCCGGCGCACGTGCCGTACGGAGACCTTCTCGCCGCCGGTGAACAGTTCACGCAGCCCGGTCAGGTGCCGGGGGTCGACATCCACGATGGCATTGAACAGCGCCGTGGTGAGGAAGGCCGTGCTGACGTTGTGCCGCGTGATGCTGCGGGCGAGGCCGCTGCCGGTTGGTACTGCTTCGTCGTGCACGATGACGCAACCGCCATTGAGCAGGGCGCCCCAGATCTCCAGCGTGGAGGCATCGAAGCCCAACGGCGCTGCGTGCAACAGCCGTGTGTCGAGCCCCAGATCGATGTATTCGACGTCACGTACCAGGCGGATGATGGAACGGTGCCGGATCTCGACGCCCTTCGGCGTGCCAGTCGATCCCGAGGTGTACATCACGTAGGCCAGTGCTTCGCCGTCGAGCCGGATGGGGTCGGGTGCGATGGCGCCGGGATCGCCGGGCTGTTCCCCGGCGGCGACGGAAACGCGCACGATCGCATCGGCGAGCGGCAGCGCCCGCGCGATGCGCGGTGTCACCACGATGCGTACTTCGGCATCGTCGAGCATGAAAGCCACACGCTCTGCCGGGTAGGCCATGTCGAGCGGCAGGTAGGCGGCGCCCGCTTTCAGTACGCCGAGGATGGCGACCACCGCGTCGACGGAGCGATCCAGCATCACGCCCACGATCGTGCCCTGCGCGACGCCGGCATCGCGCAGGCGCAACGCCAGCGCCGTCGCCAGCCGGTCCAGTTGCGCGTAGGTCAGGTTGCGCTGGTCGTCGATGACCGCGATCCGGTCCGCATGCTCCCTGGCGGTGGCGGCGAACAGGCCGTCTACCGTGTCGGCGGCATGGCGCGGCACGTCCGTCGCATTCCATTCGACCAGCAGCCGGCGACGCTCGGCCGGATCGAGGATGTCGATCGATTCCAGTGCGCAGTCGGTTGCCGATGCGCATGCCGCGAGCGCGCGTGCCACGCAGCCTGCAAGCAGGTCGACCGTTGCCGCATCCGGCGAGCCGCGAAAATCGACTTGCAATTGCGCGTCGCCCGCCAGGCGCAGTCGCCACGCCAGCTGCACAGATACGTCGCCGCAGGCGGCCGCCGCCTCGCCGTCGTGGGCGAGCCATGCGCTGGCCGCTGGGGCATCCGCCGGTGCGCGGAACGCGTGCGCGCAGGTTTCGAGCCAGGCGTCGCGCGATCCCGTGCGCGGTACCTCGATGGAACCCTGGGCGACGCCGCTTGCCCCCGACACCGTGGCAAGCACGGCGTCCGCCCCGGTCAGGCGCGATTCGACCAGCGCCAAGGTCGCGCCCAGCAGTTGCGCGGGAGTGGTCGGCTTCCGGCGCATGGCATCGCCCAGCGCGGCGGCGAGCGCGGGACCGAGCGGATACTGCCGGTGCCGCCATGCGTCATCCGCGCCATCGGCCTGGCCAGGCAGCACGTCGAGCAAATCCATGTTTTGCGTATCGCCCAGCGTCATAACTGCATACTCATTGAACTTGCCCTGTGCGCCTGCCGGCGATCGAGGCGGCCAGCCGGCCGGCTCAATCGTCTGAGGCGTAGGGCGCTCCATCGAAACGGACAGGCCGGCCCAGCCGATGGCGCGCGTACCTGCGCGCGCCATCCGCGGCATGCGCTGCGACATGCAGCCACGCATCGAAGCGGGGACGCCGACCGACCGGAGGCAAGTCGATCCCCAGGCCGTGCATCCGGTCGTGCACGACGTGCAGCAACACATTGCGACGCGATGCCTCGGTGTTGTAACTGAGGCTCAGCGTCGTCGACGGCTCGTCGCTGGTCTCGACCATGTGCGGGCTGGTCAGCGGCATGTACACGCCCATGCCGGGCTGCAGGTGGAATACATGTGCGCGGGCGCGGAATTCCTCGTGCCACTCGACCAAGGCAAGCTCGCGATGGCCGTGGAACCAGTCGCGCGCGCGGTCGCTCACCACCGTGGTGTCGTCGGGATCCCATACATAGACGGTCTTGCTGCCGCGCACCTGCAGCAGAATGCCGTGGTTGCGGTCGATGTGGAACGGCGTGACCGTGTGCGGCGAGGACACGAAAATCCAGCCGGCCCGGTAGCACATGCCGGGGTCCTTTTGTTCGACCTGCGGTTTGATTTCATCGAGCACGGAATCGACAAGCCCGCGGTAAGCCGGATCGCCCTGCACATGACGAAGCAACATCCATGCCTTGGCATGGGCGATGTCCTGAAGAGTCTCCTGCGCAGACTTGCGGTTCGGATTCGTGTTTCCCGCTTCGCTGAAATTGGTGCCGGCGGTGACATCGTTGCTGAACGAGTAGAGCTGTGCCGCGCGCTCAAGGCGGCGACCGAATTCCACTAGCCGGGCTGGCTGCAGCAACGGGTGCTCCATCAATCGGTGTCGCACCGCTTGGACATGCCACGGATCGAACGCGTCCCAATCGATATCCATGCAATTCGGTCGCTGGCTCATGCCCGTATCCCCGCCGTGCCGTTGCCGCTGTGGTCGCGCGCGCGCGTGCTGCCTGCGGTCCCTGTCGCGACGGTTTCGTCTTGACGGTTTCGTCTTGTATGCAAAGCAGGCGTCGCACAGAATCCGCTGGCGCCGCCCTCGGAAATCCGGAGCCCATGGAAATGCACGACGTCGTATTCGACGATCGCTACGAGACGGTCGAGGGCCACCTCGAACGGGATCGCGACACCGTGATCGGCCTCTGGCGCGGCCAGATCGGCTGGCGGGACCAGCTCGACCGGATGTACGACGTGTTCTACCTGGGCTGTCCGTTCGGGCAACCGCGGTTGCAACTGCTGCGTCATCGCGCCAGCGGCGAGATCGTGGGCACCGTCGGCGTGGGTCCGCGACCCATGCTGTGGCAGGGACGCGAACGGCTGGCCGGCGTCGCCAGCCATTTCGTGGTGTTGCCGACGCATCGCTCGCTCAAGCCCGCGACCCTGCTGGCGCGGGCCATGGCCGCCACCTGCCTGGAGCATTTCGCGTTCGGCTACGCCATGACCAACGCCCGCGGCGGCGCGGTCTGCAAGCGCGCGGGTTTCGCGGTGCCCGCGCAGCTGTCCCGGCACGTGCGCGTGCTGCGCTATCGCGAGTACATGACGCGTGTGCTGCCCGGTCCGCTCGGTCGCGCCGGCGGCGCGCTGCTGGACGCTGCGCTCGCCGTCAGCCGGCACCTGCCTCTGCCGCGGAGCCGCGCCGCCCTGCACGTGGCCTGGATGGATGCCGTCGATCCCCGCATGCAGGCGTTGTGGGAGCAGTCCGAACATGGCGAGGGCCTGTGCACGGTGCGCAGCACGCAGATACTCGAGTGGCGCTTCCTCGGCCTGCCCGCGGTACGCCGCCGCTTCCTGCTGGTCGCCCCGGCGTCGGGCGCGCCGTTGCTGGCGTGGTTCGCCTGCGAGACCAACGTGCGCGCACCCGGGCTCATGACCGTGACCGACGCCTGGTTCGCCGGCGGCGTGCGCACGGCCGACCGCCGTGCGATCCGCGAGCTGTGCCGGATGGGCTACGCGGCCGGCTACGACGCGATCGAGCTGCGCCTCACGGCCGCCCGGCCCGTGCTCGATGCGTGGCACGCCGAGGGTTTCGTCACGCGCGGCCGGCAACCGTTCTTCGTGCACGGCATGGACGCACGCCGCGACGGTGACGTCGGCATCGGCCTGCACATCACCGACATCGAGCAAGATGGTTGAAGGGCGCTTGCACACGGCCGGCATCTCCACCGCTGCACTCATCCCGTATACGGCCTGGGATAGCCGGATACCGGCCGGTTGGACACCGGTGGCGGCCGCAGTGTCGGCTGCTGCACGCTGCCGCCGCTCACCGTGAAGCTGAGTACGCCGTGCACGCTGCTCATGGTGGAGCCGCCCGGAGTCACCGTGATGGTCTGCTGGTTGCCGTTGGTCGCGACGTTCACGGTGTAGCCGGTCGACGGCGCCAGGTCGGTGATCACGTGCAGCGCGGCGAGGTTGTCGACGGTGTAGCCGATCGTGCCGCTCAGCGGCGTGCCGGCCGCACCCGTGCTGCTGACCACCACCGCACTGCCGTCCGATGCCGCCAGCTGCACGCCGAGGATGCCGCCCTGGGCGACGATCACCGGCTTCGCGCCGGCCACCGTGGATGACGCGGTGGACAGGTCGAACACGGTCAGCCATTGCTGGCTGGCGCCCGCGACCGGCGAGCGCACTTGCACCTGCCATGCCTTGGTCGGGTTGCTGGACGGATACATCGCCGTGGTGGACAGCGTGGCGTTCTGCGGCAGCACGGTGGTCATCGCGCCGGCGTAGCTGCCGCCATAGGTGACGTCGAGGCGGTTGCCGCCGGTACTGGTGGTGCTGGAGGCCGGATTCGCCGGGAAATGCCAGGCCAGGTACTGGTCGTAGCTCGCGCTGCCCGCCGTGGTGCGGTCGTAGACCACGAAGCGGTTGGGCCGCACGTACACGATCTCGCGCGACCAGTTGGTCACGGCCGGCCCGGCGGCGAAGCTGCGGTACATGTCCTGCAGACCGGTCGCCAGCACGTAGACGTAGCTGCTGCCGTCCTCGAATGCGGCCACCTTGGTGCTGGCCTGGTTGTTTTCGGTGGTGCTGGCGAACTGGCCGTACTGCTCGGCCGGCGCACCGTTGCTCAGGTTGCGCACGTAGAAGATGTTGTAGATCTGGCGGTTGCCCGAGTAGACGTTGCCGCTGCTGAAGCTGCCGTAGTTGTCGTTGTAGACCAGGTTCTCGTCGGCGGTGCCGTTGGGGTTGTGCACCAGCCAGCCGGTGGCATTCAGCAGCAGCGGCGTGCCGCCGCGCACCAGGGCCAGGCTGCCCTGGTCGAAGTATTCCTCGCCCTGCCCGGGGTTGTTCGCGTAGGGTGCGGCGCGGAAGGACATCCAGGCGGCACTGTTGCCCCAGTCCGAGCGCGCCGCGACCGCGCCCAGACCCGGCGCGAAATACGACAGCGGCAAGCCGCTCACCGGCGCCGTCGTGCCGGCCGGGTCCTGCGAAAGGAAGCGCAGCCACTCGTCCGCGTAGCCGTAGCCGTTGGTGGCCGCGTCCACGTCGGCCAGGTACTGACGGAAGATCGCGGTGTGCGGCGAGCCCCAGTAGCCGAGCGCGCCGAGCAGTTGCTGGAACAGGCCCACCTGGGTCGTGCCCGGCGGCTGGCTGTCGGAGTTCGAATGGTTGGTGTCGCGGTCGTCGAAATAGGTACGCGAGGGCCAGGTGAAGTGCATCGCGTATTCGGCGCTGTCCGTCGGGTAGCTGTACGGTGCGCTGGCGTGCACCAGGTCCTGGCCGGTGGCGGTCTTCACCTCGCGCATGGGCAGGGTCATGTTGAGGATGCCCAGCGGCGCGTAGTTGGCGTAACCCTCCGGCCAGCCGCCGCCCAGCAGGTGCAGCTGGTAGTACGGCTGCACGCGCTTGGCGAACTGGTTGTTCAGCCAGTCGTCCCATTCCGCCGGCCCCGAGGGGTTCTCGTCGTAGGTGGCCAGCGCGATGGCGGCCTTGGCGTGGAAGTAGCCCGCGTAGTAGTTGCTCTGCGGATGCGCGTACTCGAAATCGGCGCAGCCGTTCGGCGCCTCCCAGGCGGTGATCCAGGCGTTCGCGGTGGTGTAGACCTGCGTGCGCTGGATCGGCGTGAGCAGGTCCCAGACCCAGTCGTAGCCCAGGCCCATGCCGACGCCGTAGAAGCGCATGCCGTAGCCGCTGTCGGTGCAGGGCGGCTGGCCCTGGCTGCCGGAGGCGGACATCTTCATCAGGATGTCCACGGCCTTGGCGCCATAGCTGGCGGCCGCCGAGGCGTTGCTGGTCTTGAGCACCTGGTAGCACATGCCCTCGGCCAGCAGCGCGGGCACGTAGTCGCTGCCCTGGTAGCCCTGGCCGAGGTTGGGCAGGTTCGGATAAGCGTTGCCCGAGGGATATTCGACCGTGCCGCCGATGTAGGAGTCGCACTTGGCCTTCAGCGCCGTCCATTGCGGATTGGAGGAGGTGGCCCGCTGGCGCAGCGCGGCCAGCGTGGTGCCGTCCAGGATCAGGCGCGGATGCGGCGCCAGCGTCACGGCGGCCAGCGCCCGCACCCCGAAGGCGGCCGGCGTGGGCGTGGAAGCGGGTGCGCCGTGCGCAGGCGGCGTCACCCGGGCATCCACCAAGGCCAGCACGTGCGCGGGCTTGCAGGGGGCGACGCCGGCCTCGCAAGGCAGGTCCTGGTGCATCCACGCCAGGCTCTCCGAGGACAGCTGCACGGCGGCGGCGACATCCGGCGTGGCTCGCGCCGCTTGCATCACCGGCGCGGCGGGTGCGGGCTGCTCGGGCGCCTCTGCGACGGGAGTCGGTGCGGGGGAGACGTCTGGTTCCGCTGTCCGGACCGCGGCGGCTGTCGTCGTCGGGCTGGCCGGCAGCGGCGCCACGCGTTCGTTGCGGATGCGCACGATCGCCTGCGCCATCACCACGGCTGCCAGCAGGGCCGCGACTGCGGCCAGCATCGCGCGCCAGCGCCAGCGCCAGTGGCGACGGCGGCGCTGGACAGAAGTGTCCGGGTGACCCGGCAAGCTTCGGCTCGGCATGGCGAATCCTCGGATCAGATGGGTCCGCCAGGCCGTTCCCGACGGGGGCTTCCGGTCAGCGTGCACCGCGACGGAACAACACCACCTCGACCGTCTGGATCAGTATCAGCAGGTCGAACAGCAGGTTGTTGTTCTTGACGTAATAGAGGTCGTACTTGAGTTTCTCGGCGGCGTCGTCCTCCGACGCGCCGTAGGGGTAGCGCAGCTGCGCCCAGCCGGCCAGGCCCGGCTTGAGGCAGTGGCGCAGGTTGTAGTAGCTGATTTTCTGCGCGAGATCGGCGACGAACTGCGGCCGCTCGGGCCGTGGGCCGATGAAGCTCATCTCGCCCTTCAGCACGTTCCACAGCTGCGGCAGCTCGTCCAGCCGCACCTTGCGGATGAAGCAGCCGACGCGGGTCACGCGGTCGTCGTTCTTGGCCGCCCAGCGCGCCACGCCGTCGCATTCGGCGTCCGTGCGCATGCTGCGGAACTTGATCAGCCAGAAGGTGCGGCCGCGCACGCCCACGCGTTCCTGGCGGTACAGGATGGGCTGGCCCGGGCCGGATTCGAGATGGATGGCCAATGCCGTCAGCAGCATCAGCGGCCAGGTCAGCGCCAGCACCAGCAGCGCCGCGGCGAGGTCGAAACAGCGCTTGCTGAGCCGGCGCATCGGCGAGGCGTAGAAGCCGCCCGAGTAGACCAGCCAGGAGGGATACGTCAGCGCCAGCTGCACGCGGCCGGATTCGCGCTCGAAGAAGGTGGTGAGGTCGGTCACCTCGATGCCCAGCTGCCGGCATTCGAGCAACTCGTCCATCATCAGGCTGCCGCGGCGATCGTCGACGCCGACCACGATCTCGTCGATGCCGTGTCGTTCGGCCCAGACGTCCAGCGGCGCATCGGGCGTGACCAGCAGTTCCACGGGCACGTCGACGGCCTCGCCCGGGCGGGGCACGAAACCGACCACCACGAAGCCGCGCCGGTCGGAGCGGCGGCGCATGCGGCTGTGGATCTGCGACGCGCGGGTGCCGCCACCGAGGATCAGGATGCGCCGCTTGAACGCCTCCACCTCGACCAGCTGCAGGAACGCCGCGCGGAACGCGGTGACCGCCACGAAGCCGAGCGCCAGCGCGATGCCCAGCACGCCGCGGCCCACGTAGGCCTTCGGCAGCACGTAATAGGCCACGACCAGACCCAGGCCGCCGAGCGCGAAACCGACCGCTTGGCGCGCCAGCAGGCCGAACCAGGTCGCGCGCATGTGCGCCTGGTACTGGCCCATCGCCGCCAAGCCGAGCACCAGCACTCCGGCGAACATCAGCGAACGCGCGGGCAGGTGGCTCAGTTCGTCGATGCTGCCGAAGCGCACCCAGATGGCGATGCTCAACGACGCGCAAAGCAGAAGCATTTCGGCCACGGCCAGCAGAATCAGCCAGCGCGTGGACTGTCGGTGCATGAAGCGCAACATCCCTCTCCCCCTTCCCCGGCATCCGGTGCCGGTGGGATTGGAAGAGTAGCAATGCGGCGAGCCGGTGTCCATAACATTTACGTGACCGTTTCGCAATATGTGTTTTGCGAAACAGATCACAAAACATGAAAAATTACCCTAACCGGATGAACCATCCCGCCGGAACCCGCTTGCCGCGAATGGACCCCGGCGCCGGGGTGCTGCATGGGCGGGCACATGGCGGGCGGGCACGACGAAACGCCCGACTTGCCGGCTTCGACGGAGGGGGGAGTGGGTCAGGTTTGGTGCGCGGAGCCTGCCGGCCGCGCCGGTGCCGGGCCCGCCCTGGCGGGATGCCGGGCAGGCGTCGGTTGCCGCCGGCTCAGGCGGTGGTCTGCTGCGCGATGAAGCCCAGGTACCACGGCATCGCCTCGCCCAGACCCTGGACCAGGGTGTGGGTGGGCGCGTAGCCCAGCCGCGTGGCGGCGCGGCTGATGTCGGCCAGCGAATGGCGCACGTCGCCCGCGCGGAATTCGCGGTGCACCGGGGGCTGGCCGTAACGCACGCGCTCGGCCGCGAGCTGCTGCACCAGGCCGTCGAACAGCTGGTTGAGGCTGGTGCGCTGGCCCACCGCCACGTTGTAGACCAGGTCGCGGTGCTCGTCGGCGGCCAGCGCCGCCAGCAGGTTCGCCTGCACCGCGTTGGCCACGTGGCAGAAGTCGCGCGTGGTCTCGCCATCGCCGTTGATGAACACCTCCTCGCCACGGATCATGGTGGCGATCCACTGCGGGATCACCGCGGCGTAGGCGCCTTCCGGATCCTGCCGGCGGCCGAACACGTTGAAGTAGCGCAGGCCGATGGACTTGAAGTCGTAGCAGCGCGCGAACACCTCGGCGTAGATCTCGTCGAACAGCTTGGTCGCCGCATAGGGTGACAGTGCGCGACCGATGCGGTCCTCGACCTTGGGCAGGCTGGGCTCGTCGCCGTAGGTGGAACTGGACGCGGCGTAGGTGAAGCTGGCCACGCCGGCGTCGCGCGCGGCCACCAACATGTTGATGAAGCCGGTGGCATTGGCCGCGTGGGTGGCCAGCGGATCCTCGATCGAGCGCGGCACCGAGCCCAGCGCGGCCTGGTGCAGCACGTGGCGCACGCCGGCGCAGGCGGCGCGACAGTCGTCGATCTCGCGGATGTCGCCCTCGATGAAGCGGAAGCGCGACCAGGCCTCGGCGCCGACCAGCTTCTCCACCTCGTCGAGGTTGCGCCGGTGGCCGGTGGCGAAGTTGTCCAGGCCGACCACGGTCTGGCCCAGGCCCAGCAGCGCCTCGACCAGGTTGGAGCCGATGAAGCCGGCCGCGCCGGTGACCAGCCAGGTACCCGCGCCGGCGCGCACGCGCGCCTGCAGATCGGCCGGCAGCAAGGTGTCGAGCGTCGTCATCACAGCCTCCCGTCCACTGCCTCGCGCGGCAGCACGTATTTCACGTCATAGACCACGGATGCGGGCTTGCCGTAGGCGTGCACGCCGTCCGCGCCCAGCGCCACGAACTGCCGGTGGCCCACCGCCACGATCACCGCGTCGTAGGCGCCCGCCGGCGGCTCGGCCAGCGGCACGAGGCCGTATTCGTGCTCGGCCTCGGCGGCGTTCACCCACGGATCGTGCACGTCCACCGTGGCGTTGTAGCCCTTGAGCGCCTGCACGATGTCGACCACGCGGGTGTTGCGCAGGTCCGGGCAGTTCTCCTTGAACGCCAGGCCCAGGATCAGCACCTTTGCATGCACCGGGTTGATGCCCTTGCGCACCATCAGCCGGATCACCTCGTTGGCGATGTACGGACCCATGCCGTCGTTGGTGCGCCGACCGGCCAGGATCACGTCGGGGTGGTGGCCCACCTCCTGCGCCTTGTGGGTGAGGTAGTAGGGGTCGACGCTGATGCAGTGGCCGCCGACCAGGCCGGGCCGGAACGGCAGGAAGTTCCACTTGGTGCCGGCCGCCTGCAGCACTTCCAGCGTGTCGATGCCCAGCTTGTTGAACAGGATCGCGAGGTCGTTGACCAGCGCGATGTTGAGGTCGCGCTGGGTGTTCTCGATCACCTTGGCCGCCTCGGCCACCTTGATCGAGCTGGCCCGGTGCGTGCCGGCGGTGATGATGGAGCCGTACAGGCGGTTGACGAAATCGGCGACTTCCGGCGTGGAGCCGGAGGTGACCTTGAGGATGCCGGTGACGCGGTGCTGCTTGTCACCGGGGTTGATCCGCTCGGGGCTGTAGCCGGCGAAGAAGTCGCGGTTGAACTCCAGCCCGGAGCCCTGTTCCAGCAGCGGCACGCACACTTCCTCGGTGCAACCGGGATAGACCGTGGACTCGTACACCACGATGTCGCCGGGCTTCAGCACCTGGCCCAGCATCTGGCTGGCCTTCACCAGCGGCGTGAGGTCGGGCCGCTTGGCGGCGTCGATCGGCGTGGGCACGGTGACGATGTAGACGTTGCAGGTGCGCAAGTCGTCCAGCGTGGCGGAGAACGTCAATCGCGTCGCGGCGGCCAGTTCGTCGGCATCCACTTCCAGCGTCTTGTCCTCGCCGGCGCGCAGTTCGGCGATGCGCGTCTGGTTGATGTCGAAGCCGAGCGTGTCGTAGTGCTTGCCGAATTCCACCGCGAGCGGCAGGCCGACGTAGCCCAGGCCGATGATGGCGATCTTGCTGTCTTGCGGATTCCGCATGCGAGCGTCCTTGGGATCTGCTGGCTGGCACGCGGCTGCCTCTGGGCGGCCGCGACGGATGGCGGCGGTCGCGCCGCCGCGGTCGCGGACGGAGCCGCGTGCCGCAGGTGCGGGATCGCATGCGCGATCCGTGACGCAGGCGCTCCCGCTCGACCTATCGTAGCGGCTGCCCAGTCCTGTCGCATAGCACGTGCGGTCGCCGGCGTGGTTGCGTTCAGGCCGCGGGCCGCCCGCGCAGCCAGTGTTCCAGCGCCGCATCCGCCGCCGCCAACGGCTCGGCGCTGGCCGAGCGTTGCAGCATCGCCGCCAACGCGGACGGCACGTCGACGGGATGGCCGAGCAGCGGCTCGACCACCTGCTCGAACTTCGCCGGGTGCGCGGTGGCGACCACGGCCCACGGCTGCGTGTCGCCGCTGGCGCGGAGGCGATCGAGCAGGTGCATGGCGGTCGCCGTATGCGGGCAGAACACCTCGCCATGCTCGCGCGCGTGTGCGGCAAGCGTGTGACGGATGCCGGCGTCGTCCACGCTTTCGGCGTGCAGGGCGTGGCGCAGCGCCACGTCGTCGCTCCCGAAAGTCCAGCGCAGGCGCTCGAAGTTGCTGGGCGCGCCCACGTCCATCGCGTTGGCCAGCGTGGCGATCGCTTCGCGCGGCGCGTAATCGCGGCCGGCGAAGAACTCTGGCAAGGTGGCGTTGGCGTTGCAGGCCAGCCGTACCTCGCCCACCGGCAGGCCCAGCGCGCGCACCCACAGGCAGGCCAGCGCGTTGCCGAGGTTGCCGGTGGGCACGATGAAGTTGAGCGCTGCACCGCGTTCGCGCCAGAACGCCAGCGCGGCATGCGCGTAGTAGCTCATCTGCGGCAGAAGCCGGCCAAGGCTGATGCTGTTGGCGGAGCTGAGCGGCACGTCGCGTTGCAGTTCCGCGTCGTTGAGCGCGGCCTTCACCATGCGTTGGCAGTCGTCGAAGCGGCCGGCCACGCGCAGCGCCTGCACGTTGTCGCCGAAGCAGCCGAGCTGGTGCGCCTGCCGCGGCGAGACCAGGCCGTCCGGATACAGGATCACGACACGCACATTTGAATCCGGCACGCCCGGCTGGCGATGGAACGCCGCGCCCACCGCCGCGCCGGTATCGCCCGAGGTGGCGACCAGGATCGTGAGCGGCCGCGCATCCGCCCGCGGCAGGCGGCGCAGGCAGGCGGCGAGAAAGCGCGCACCCACGTCCTTGAACGCCGCCGTCGGGCCGTGGAACAACTCCAGCACCTGCGCCTCGCGATACGGCAGCGTGCGCAGCGGCACCGGGAAATCCAGCGCCTCCGCACAGATCGCCGGCAGTTCGGCGGCGAGCGGGTCGCCCGCGAAGAACGGCGCCAGCAACGTCGCCGCGGTATCCGCCAGCGTTCCCCGTGCATCGAAGTCCGCCGGATCGAGCGTCGGCAACCGCTCCGGCACATACAAGCCGCCATCCGGCGCCAGCCCCGCGGCGATCGCTTCGCCCAATGTGGCGGCCGGTGCGCGGCCGCGTGTGCTTAGGTAGCGCGGCGTGTCACTCATGCTCCATCCCGTCATCGACCAGCACCGCCGCCGGCCCATCGATCGGCGCCACGAAGGCGTCGCTGCCCAACCCGGCTTCGGCAAATGCCGCCTGCATCGCGACGGCAGCCGCCTCCGCCTCGGCGCGATGTTCGAACCAGCCGAACACGCTGGGCCCACCGCCGGAAATACTCGCCCCCAGCGCGCGATGGTCCAGCGCCGCCTGCTTCACGCGCGCGAAGTTCGGCACCAGTGGCGCGCGTCGCGGCTCCACCAGCACGTCCTTCAGGCCTTCGCGCACCAGCGCGGCATCGCCGCGGAAACAGCCGGCGAGCAGCAGCGACAGGTTCGCGCTCTGCGCCACGAATTCGCCCAGTGCGTAGTTGCCGGCCAGCGCGGCGCGCGACTTGCGCGTCTCCAGCACGCAGTGCGGATGCACCAAGGCGCAGTGCCAGTCGGCGGGCACCGGGATGCGCAGCACGCGCTCGTGCGTGGCCAGCGTGAGCCCGCCCAGCAGCTGCGGTCCCACGTTGTCGCCATGGCGGCCGCCGCTGGCCACCGCCTCGCCGTCCATCGCGAAGCCGTACAGCGCCTCGCGCGGCAGCGGACGCTCCAGCAGCGCGTTCGCGGCCACCAGCGCGGCCACGCAGGACGCCGCCGAGCCGGCCATGCCCGAACCCAGCGCGATGCCCTTGTGCAGCACGAGTTCGAAACCGTGGTGCAGGCCCAGCGCCTTGCGCAGCGCGAGCAGGGCGGCGCCGGCGGTGTTGTGCTGCGCTTCCAGCGGCAGCTCGCGGGTCACGCCGTGGATCGCCGCGATGCGCACGACGGGTTCGGCGATGCGGCGCACCTCGGCGCGGTCGCCGGCGCCGGCCATGCTGTGGCCGAGGATGTCGAAGCCCACGCCCACGTTGCCAACGCAGGCGGGGGCGAAGGCGGCGGCGTGGTCCAGGCGGGGCGATCGTGCGCTCATGGGTTCCTGCAGCGGGGCGTCGGCGAGGGCATTCATGCCTGCACCCCCAACGACTCGGCGATGCGCAGCAGGTCGGCGAACACGCCGGCCGCGGTGACTTCCGGCCCCGCGCCGGGGCCTTGCACCTGCAGCGGATTATCGCAGTAGCGGCGGGTGGTGAACTGCACCACGTTGTCGGTGAGCCGGCTGTGCGCGAAGGCATGCGCGGTCGGCAGCACCGCGAGGCGCACGCTGGCGCGGCCATGGTGGTCGAGGCTGGCGACATGCCGCAGCACGCCGCCTGCGGCGCGCGCGGCGGCCAGTTTCGCAGCCAGCGGCGCGTCGAGTTCGTGGAGGCGCTGCATGAACTCGTCGAGCGATACCGCCGCCAGTCCGGGCGGCACCAGGCTCTCCACGTCCACCTGTTCCAGCGACAGCGGCCAGCCGGCCTCGCGGGCGAGGATCACCAGCTTGCGCGCCACGTCGAGGCCGGACAGGTCGGCGCGCGGATCGGGTTCGGTATAGCCCAGCGCATGCGCCTCGCGCAGCAGCGCGGAGAACGGCTGGCTGCCGTCGTGGCGGTTGCACAGCCAGGCCAGCGTGCCGGAGAACATGCCTTCGATGCCGAGCAGTTCGTCGCCGGTGTCGAGCAGGTCGCGCAAGGTCTGCACCACCGGCAGGCCCGCGCAGACGGTGGCCTCGTAGCGGAAGCGCGCGCCGCCGGCGCAGGCGGCGCGGATCGCCTGCCAGCGCTCCAGCGGGCCGCTGCCGGCCAGCTTGTTCGGCGTCACCACGTGCAGGCCGGCGGCGAGCCAGTACGGGTAGTGCGCGGTCACCGCCTCGCTGGCGCTGCAGTCGATCAGCAGCGCGTGGCGGTCGCCGTCGCCGCGCACGTGGGCGGCGAACGCGTCGAGGTCGTTCGGTCGCCAGGTCTGCGCGCCGCCGTGGCGGCCGTTGAGCTCGGCGTCGTCGCAGTCCAGCCACATGCGCTTGCTGGCCACCACGCCGCAGAGTTTCAGGTCCAGTGCGTGGTCGTGCGCCAGCCGCGGTTGCGCCGCGCGCAACTGGTCCAGCAGCGCACCGCCGACCCGGCCGGGGCCGATCACGCCCACAGCCAAGGTGCGCTGACGGGTCGCGCCGGTACGGAACAGCGACGGCGGCAGCGGGACATGCGGGACTTGTTCGGGTGCACAGGTAATCACGACGGCCTCTCCGTTGGAGGCCCGTCCCGTCTGGCGTGTCGGCGCGTGCCGGCCCGCCTCGTCGAGGGCGGGCCGTTGCGTGGGAAAACTCAGCTACGCACGATGCTCCGCCCGGGACGCGTGGTACCGGTGCCGGTGGTAATCGTGGTGGTAATGATGCTGGCGATGTCGCCCGCGCGCGACGGCATGCGGCCGGCGGAAGCCGGGGCGAAGTGCATGCGGACGAGGGCGGAATGCGGCGACATGGTGCTGACACTAAGTCCGATGTTGCACTGCAGTCAACAGATGCATTTGCAACCGTTTTGCGGCCGCCGATGACGGTGGCCGGCCGCGGCAGGTTGTCGCGATGGCCCGTTTCGGCCGTCCGGCGCGGACCCGCGTCACTACAATGGCGGCGATGAATCCCTCTTCCCCCTTGCGCTGGCTGTTGCGTGTCGGCGTCGCGCTGCTTGCGTCCGGCGCCGGTGCGGCCGCCGCCGCAACGGATGTTCCGGACCCCATGCAACAGCGCGTGGCCGCCTGCGCCAGCTGCCACGGCGCCCACGGCGAAGGCCTGCCCGGCGATGCGAAGGTGCCGCGCCTGGCCGGCAAGCCGGCCGCGTACCTGCAGCAGCAGCTCGCATCCTTCCAGAGCGGTCGGCGCCATCATACGGCGATGGAATACGTGGTGCGCCAGCTGAGTCCGGACTACCTGCGCCAGATCGCCGAATACTTCGCGGCCCAGCAGGTGCCGTACCGCCGGCAGGCGGCGCCGGCGGTGTCCGCCGCCGCGATGCAGCGCGGCGAGCAGCTGGTGCGCCACGGCGACCCCAGCCGCGGCGTGCCGTCCTGCGCGAGCTGCCACGGCGACACGCTGACCGGCGTGGAACCGATGATGCCGGGCCTGGCGGGCCTGTCCTATGCCTACATCGACGCCCAGCTCGATGCGTGGCGCACGCACCAGCGCGTCGCCGACGGTCCCGGCTGCATGGTCGTGGTGGCCAACCGCATGACCGGCGGCGATGTCGCCGCGGTGGCCGCGTGGCTGGCCAGCCAGCCGCCGCCGGCCGACATGCATCCCGTGCCGGCCAGTGCGCAGCGCGAGCCGCTGCCGGGCTGGTGCGTGCTGGGCAACGGCGGGGTGAACCCATGAAACGCTGGTGGCGACGCGGCATCCTGATCTTCCTGCTGCTCGGGATCGCGTTGCTCGGCTGGTGGCTGTTCGCGCCCGGCCGCGTGCAGCAGGTGCCGGCCGTGCAGCGCGAGGCCGAGGCCGCGAAACTGCGCGACCCCGCGCTGATCGCGCGCGGCGAATACCTCGCCGCCGTGGGCGACTGCGCCGCCTGCCACACCGAGCGCGGCGGCCAGCGCTATGCCGGCGGCCGCGTGCTGGCCACGCCGTTCGGCGACGTGCCCGCGCCGAACATCACGCCCGATCCGGAGACCGGCATCGGCCGGTGGAGCTTCGAGGACTTCTGGCGCGCCTTGCACGAGGGCAAGGGCCGCGGCGGCGAGCTCTTGTATCCGGTGTTCTCCTATACCTCGTTCACCAAGGTCACCCGCGACGACGCGCTGGCGATCTTCGCCTGGCTGAAATCGCTGCCGCCGGTGCACCAGCCCGATCGCGAGCCGGGTCTGGCCTTCCCCTACAGCGTGCGCAGCAGCCTGCTGGCGTGGCGTGCGCTGTACTTCAAGCCGGGCGTGTACCGGCCCGACCCGGCCCGGTCGCCGGAATGGAACCGCGGTGCCTATCTCGTGCAGGGCCTGGGCCATTGCAACGAGTGCCATACCACGCGCAACGCCTGGGGCGGCTTGGACCCGGATCGTCATCTCGCCGGCGGCACCATTCCCGTGCAGGACTGGTATGCGCCCGATCTCGGCACGCAGCCGGGCGGCGGCCTGGCGGGCTGGAGCAGCCAGGACATCGTGGACCTGCTCAAGACCGGCCAGTCGGCCAGGGGCGTCGCCTTCGGTCCGATGGCCGACGTGGTGCGCAACAGCACCCAGCACATGAGCGATGCCGACTTGCAGGCGGTCGCGGTCTACCTGCAGGCGCTGCCCGCGCGCGCGGCTGCGCCCGCGCCCGGCGCATTCGCGCAGGCCGCCAGCCACGCGCAGGGCGGCGATCTCTACATGCGGCAGTGTGCCACCTGCCACGGCAAGCAGGGCGAGGGCGTGCCCGGCGTCTATCCGCCGCTGGACGGCAACAGCTCGGTGACCGGACCCACGGCCACCAATGCGGTGCGCAGCGTGCTGCTGGGCGGTTTCGCGCCGGCCACCGCCGGCAACCCGCGGCCGTATTCGATGCCGCCGTTCGCGCAACAGCTGAGCGACGACGAGGTGGCCGCGGTGGTCAACTACATCCGCCAGTCCTGGTCGAACCGCGCCAGCGCGGTGTGGCCCGCCGAAGTGGGTCGCCTGCGCCACACGCCGGTGGATTGAATCGCAGCGTCGGGTTGCGCGTGGCATCCTGCACCGTCGCCGGCCCGTCGTTTCCGGGCTGCGGGGATCCGTCATGCGCCTGTGGTCGCTGCACCCGCGTTACCTGGATGCGAAAGGCCTGGTGGCCCTGTGGCGCGAGGCGCTGCTGGCGCGCGCCGTGCTGCGCGGCGCCACGCGCGGCTATCGCCGGCATCCCCAGCTTGACCGCTTCCGCGAACATCCCGCGCCGCGGCTGGCGATCAACGCGTATCTCGCCGCAGTGCACGCCGAGTCGCAGGCGCGCGGCTACCGCTTCGACCGCAGCCGTTTCGGGCCGGTGCGCGGCGAGGTGGCAGCACTCCCCCTGAACGAAGGCCAGCTCGACCTCGAATGGCGGCACCTGCTGGCCAAGCTCGAAGTGCGCGACCCGGCGTTGCATGCGCGCTGGTGCGGACAGGCCCGCCCGGACTGCCATCCGCTGTTCCGCCTGCAGCCGGGGCCGGTGGCCGCGTGGGAGCGTGCCGGCGGTTAGCGCCCGTCAGCGCGACAGGTCGATCGCGTAGGTCGCCGTGCCGTCGCCGTGGTCCTTCACTTCGCGGATGGGGGCGAGCCCGTCGGCGTGCGCGATGGCGGCCTTGCCGCTGGCGCTGGTGAACAGCACCGGGCCGGCCGTCTTGAGCGGGGCGAAACGCCAGGAGCGGGCGGGCAGCTCGCGTGCGGTGATCTCGCGGTGCTGCTGCAGCCAGCGCGCCACGATCTCGCGCGTGCCGTCGGGTGCGGCCAGCACGATGTTCCTGCCGTCGAGCCCCGGGAAGCGGCCGCCGCCGCTGGCGCGGTAGTTGTTGGTGACCACGATGAAGGGCTGGTCGGGCCGCACCGGCTTGCCGTCGAACGTCAGCGACACGATGCGCTGGCCCGCGGGCCTACTCACGTCGATGACGTAGGCGATGCCGCCCTGGAGCTGGTCGAAGTTGAAGCCGGGGAAGCGGGTGTTGACGAGTTCCTGCGGCGTGCCCTTCGTCGGGTCGATGCGATTGAAGCGCCTGGCGGATTCCTCCAGCCACGCCTTCACGCCGACGCCATCGGTCTGCACTGCGGCGAGCGTGTTCGGATAGAAGTAGAGGTCCGCCGCGCTGCGCAGGGTGAGCGGGCCGGGCGCCACGTCGGTGTAGTCGTCCGGACCGCCAAAGCCGGTGCGGAACGCGGCGGCGGCGGAGAGCACCGGCACATTCGCCAGTTCCGGATGCAGGCGCGGCAGCTCGGCGCGCACGTAGTCGCGCTGCGCGGCGTTGACCACGGCGAGCGCGCTCATGTCGCCCTCGTCGGCGAAATAGCTGCTCATGCGCACGCGACTGGTGCCGATAGTCGTGTTCACGTAGGCCACCGCCGCCGCCTGCACCCCGGCCACCAGCGGCGCGATGGCGGGATCGGGCGCCACGCAGCTGGCGGCGTCGCCGGGCTTCGTGCAGATCGGCCGTACCTCGCTGTGCGTTTCCTGCTTGTCGATCACCCAGCGGCCGTCGACGCGATCCAGCGCCAGCGCTATCACGCCCAGGTCCTTGCCGAAGAAGCCGCCCATCACCGCGGGCTTGCCGCGCACGAAGCCGCGCACGTCGTCCACGTCCTTCATCTTCGCGAAGCGCGGGCCGGGAAACTCGGTGTGCGAGTGGCCGAGCAGCAGCACGTCGATGCCGGGCACGCCGGCCAGGTGCCAGCCGGCATTTTCCATCGCGGGCGTGTACGGCGCGGTGTCGAGCCCGCCGTGCACGATCGCGACCACCAGGTCGGGGTGCTGCGCCTCGATCTGCGGCAGGTACTTCTTCGCCGCCTCCACCACGCCGTCCGCCGTGACTTTGCCGGCCAGGTTCTGCTTGTCCCATTGCATGATCGGCGGCGGGGTGAAGCCGATGATCGCCACGCGCAACGGCACGCTTTGCGTTTTCCCGTCCGGCATCGTCACCGCGATCGGCTTGGTGACGATCGTCCACGGCTGGAAGATCGGCTGGCCGTCGCGCGCGCTGTCCACGTTCGCCAGCACCAGCGGAAAGTGCGGGCCGGCGCAACGCTGCCGTGTGCCGCCGTCCACATTCATCGGCGTGCCGGTGACCTGCGAGAGCCAGCCCAGCCCGTAGTTGAACTCGTGGTTGCCCGCGGTGCCGCCGTCATAGCCCACCGCGTCCATCGCGCGGTAGATCGCCAGCTCCTGGTCGCAGGCCAGCTTCTGCACCTGTGCCTGCCAGTCGGCCAGCACCGTGCCCTGGATGGTGTCGCCGCTGTCGAACAGGAAGTGGTTCGGATACTGCTTGCGCGCCTCGCCGATCAGCGTGGCCGTGCGCTCGAAGCCCAGCGTGGGATCGGCCTTCTGCTTGTAGTAGTCGTAGCCGAGGATGTTGGAGTGGATGTCGGTGGTTTCCAGGATCGCCACCGTGGCGCGCGTACCGTCCGGCAGCGCGGGCGCACGCGAGGGCTGATGGGCGCAGCCGGCGAGCAGGGCGGCGGCGAGCAGGGCAAGCGCGGTACGGCGTGGAAACATGACGAGATCGCATAAGTGCATGGAATCGGCAAGCTAGCAGATCGACATGGCAGTCGGGCAAGCGGCATCGCATCGGGGCTGGCGCCGCACCGACGCGATGCGCGCCGGTACGGCCCGCGCTTTGCCGCCCGCGCGGGAAACCGCGACAATGGCCCGCTGGCATCGCGCCATTCCCCCATCGCCGTCAGAGAGTCCCGCCGACCATGTCCGATACGCCGAAGATCATCTACACCCTCACCGACGAAGCGCCGTTCCTCGCCACGGCTTCGCTGCTGCCCATCGTGCAGGCGTTCACCGCCACCGCGGGCATCGCGGTGGAGACGCGAGACATCTCGCTGGCCGGGCGCATCCTGGCGCAATTCCCGGATCGGCTGAAGGACGGCCAGAGGATCGGCGACCACCTCGCCGAACTGGGCAAGCTCGCCACCACGCCGGATGCGAACATCATCAAGCTGCCGAACATCAGCGCCTCGGTGCCGCAGCTGAAGGCGGCGATCAAGGAACTGCAGGTGCAGGGCTACGCGCTGCCGGATTATCCGGATGTGCCGCAAAACGACGCCGAGAAGGACGCCAAGGCGCGCTACGACAAGGTGAAGGGCAGCGCGGTGAACCCGGTGCTGCGCGAAGGCAATTCCGACCGCCGCGCGCCGCTCTCGGTGAAGAACTACGCGCGCAGGCACCCGCACAAGATGGGCGCGTGGAGCGCGGATTCGCAGACCCACGTGTCGCACATGGACGGCGGCGACTTCTACGGCAGCGAGCAGTCCGTGGTGGTGGATGCGCCGACCGCGGTGAAGATCGAGTGGTTCGGCAGGGACGGTTCCAGCAAGGTGCTGAAGGAGAAGGTTGCGCTGAAGACCGGCGAGATCCTCGACGCGTCGGTGATGAGCCGCAAGGCGCTGGCCGGTTTCATCGATGCGCAGATCGCCGACGCCAAGGCGCAGGGCGTGCTGTTCTCGGTGCACCTCAAGGCCACCATGATGAAGGTGTCCGACCCGATCATGTTCGGCGTGGTGGTGAACGAGTTCTACAAGGACGTGCTGGCGAAGCACGCCGCCGCGCTGAAGCAGGCCGGCTTCGATCCGAACAACGGCATCGGCGACCTGTACGCGCGCCTCGGTGGCCTGCCAGCGGAGACGCAGGCGGCGATCAAGGCCGACATCGCGGCCGAGTACGCGCAGCGCCCCGCGCTGGCGATGGTGAATTCCGACAAGGGCATCACGAACCTGCACGTGCCCAGCGACGTGATCATCGACGCTTCGATGCCGGCGATGATCCGCGACTCCGGCAAGATGTGGAACGCTGAAGGCAAGCCGCAGGACTGCAAGGCGATCATTCCCGACCGCAGCTACGCGGGCGTGTACGCGGCCACCATCGACGACTGCAAGGCGCATGGCGCGTTCGACCCGGCCACCATGGGCAGCGTGCCGAATGTGGGCCTGATGGCGCAGGCCGCCGAGGAATACGGCTCGCACGACAAGACCTTCCAGATCGCCGCCGACGGCGTGGTCAAGGTCATCGACGAAGCCGGCAAGGTGCTGCTGGAACAGCCGGTGGAAGCCGGTGACATCTGGCGCGCCTGCCAGACCAAGGACGCGCCGGTGCAGGACTGGGTGAAGCTCGCCGTGTCGCGTGCGCGCCTCAGCAACACGCCAGCAGTGTTCTGGCTCGATCCGCAGCGCGCGCACGACCGCGAGATCATCCGGAAGGTCGAGCGCTACCTCAAGGACCACGACACCAGCGGCCTCGACATCCGCATCCTCGATCCGGTGGCGGCCACGAAGTTCTCGCTGGAGCGCATCCGCAAGGGCCAGGACACCATCTCGGTCACCGGCAACGTGCTGCGCGACTACCTCACCGACCTGTTCCCGATCATGGAGCTGGGCACCAGCGCCAAGATGCTTTCCATCGTGCCGCTGATGGCCGGCGGCGGTCTGTTCGAGACCGGCGCCGGCGGCAGCGCGCCCAAGCACGTGCAGCAGTTCCTCGAAGAGGACTACCTGCGCTGGGATTCGCTGGGCGAGTTCCTGGCCCTGCAGGCGTCGCTGGAGTTCGTGGGCGACAAGACCGGCGATGTGCGCGTGAAGGTGCTGGCGAAGACGCTGGACCAGGCCAACGGCAAGATCCTCGACAACAACAAGTCGCCCGCCCGCAAGGTGGGGGAGCTCGACAACCGTGGCAGCCACTACTACCTCACCCTGTACTGGGCGCAGGCGCTGGCCGCGCAGGACGAGGATGCCGCACTCAAGGCGAAGTTCGCCCCGCTGGCCAAGGCACTGGCCGAGAACGAGGCGAAGATCGTGGGTGAACTCAACGGCGCGCAGGGCAAGCCCGTCGACATCAAGGGCTACTACCACCCCGACATGGGCCTGGTGAGCGCCGCGATGCGGCCCAGCGCCACGTTCAATATGGCGCTGGAGGGGTTGAAGTAAGCAACCGGACTGGCAGGCGAAACGGGGCGCTGCGGCGCCCCGTTTGTTTTGTCGCTTCAACGCCGCGACTGTCCGGCCATGTGTACCGCAAGCCCTGCGAGCACCGTGCTCATCATCCAGCGTTGCGCGCCCAGCCAGAGTGGCCGACTGCCGAGGAACGCGGCAATGCTGCCGGCAAGCACGACGATGACTGCGTTTACCGTGAGGCTGATGCCCATCTGCGTGGCGCCGAGCACCAGCGCCTGGCTTAATACACTGCCGTGCCCGGGACTGATGAATTGCGGCAGCAGCGAAAGATAGAGCACCGCGGCTTTCGGATTGAGCAGGTTGGTGAGAAAGCCCATTGCAAAGAGCTTGCGGGGTTGTACGCATTCCAGCTCGCGCACGTGGAACGGAGAGCGCCCGCCGGGGCGCACTGCTTGCCACGCCAGCCAGAGCAGGTAGAGCGCGCCGCCGAAACGCAAGGCGTCGTAGGCATAGGGCACGGCGAACAGCAAGGCCGTAATGCCCAGCGCCGCGCACAGCAGATAGACGACGAACGCCAGCGCTACGCCACCAAGCGAGATCAGGCCGGCAACGCGGCCTTGGCAGATCGAACGCGAGATCAGGTAGATCATGTTCGGACCCGGCGTGAGCACGAGGCCGAAGGCGATCAGCGCGAAGGCAAGCAGATGGGGTGTGGTAGGCATGGCACGGCTCCGTTGCGGAAGGAGGAGTGCCCAGGCGCGCGGCTACGGTATGGTGTCCGCGCTCCCCGAGGGTGCTCCCTCTCGCGGCGCCAGTGACGCGAACGCGGCCATTGTTCCGAGATGGCGATGGTCGTTCAAGTGCCGTTGCCGCCGCGGCAGCGAACATCGCGCAACTGCCTCGGCCACAACGCGGGCAATCGACGATGAGGATGAAACTGATGCGCCCTTGGACCGTGCTGTTGTGCTTCGTGCTTGCCGCACCGGCTGTGCTTGCCGCGCCGGCACAGCTGCCGCCATCGGCCGCCACGACGGCAACCCCGCCGGTGCCCAGCGACGTACCCCTGCTCTCGCCCGTGGTGGTGAGCGGCGTGGTCCCCGGCCCGGGCCTGTGGAAGGTCAGCAAGGGCGATCACGTGCTGTGGGTGCTGGGCACGCTGTCGCCGCTGCCGGGGCATATCCAGTGGGAGTCGCGCGAGGTGGCGCAGGTGCTCGCGCAATCGAAGCAGGTGCTGCTGGAGCCGAAGATCAAGCTGAAGGCGGACGTGGGTTTCTTCGGCAAGCTCTTCCTGCTGCCTTCGGCCTACGGCGCGCGCAAGAACCCGGACGGCAAGACGCTGGACCAGGTGATGGATGCGCCGACCTACGCGCGGTGGCAGGCGCTGAAGCGGAAGTATCTCGGCGACGACAGCGGCATCGAACGCTGGCGCCCGCTGTTCGCGGCGCAGGAGTTGTACCGGAAGGCGCTCAAGGCGAATGGGCTGAGCAACGATGGTGGCGTGTCGGGTGCCGTGGCGGCGATGGCGAAGCAGGACGGCGTGCCGGAGACGCCGGTGGAATACCGCGTGGAGATCAAGCAGCCGCGCGAGGCGCTGAAGGCGTTCAAGGCTGCGGCGCCCAGCGACCTGGAATGCTTCAACCGCACGCTGGACAGCATCGAGCACGACTTGCCGGCGATGACCGCGCGCGCGAACGCCTGGGCCACCGGCGACCTGGAAGAGTTGCGCCGCTTGCCCGACAGCCATCGCCGCGATGCCTGCGTCACCGCGATCACCAGCGCCGGTTTCGCCCACCAGCTCGGCCTGGCCGACGTGCCCGCGCAGCTCGAAGCCGTGTGGCTGGCCGCGGCGCGCGATGCGCTCGCGAAGAACGACACCAGCTTCGCGCTGCTGCCGATGGACGAGTTGCTGTCGCCCACCGGCTACGTGAGCAAGTTGCAGGCCGCGGGCTACACGGTGGAGGCGCCGCTGGGGTTGGACGACGCGCCGGCTGCCGCAGCCAGCGCCACGGCACCGGCCGCGGCGGCCAGCGTCACGCGCTGATCGTCGCGCTGGCGCGATCCAGCGCGGCGACCTCGTCGGCACCCAGGTCGAGCTGCATCGCGCCCAACAGTTCCTGCAGCTGCGCCACGCTGGTGGCGCTGGCGATCGGCGCGGTGACGGACGGGCGGGCGATCAGCCAGGCCAGCGCGACCTGCGCGGGCGTGGCCTTGTGCGCGGCGGCGATGTCGTCCAGCGCGGCGAGCACCGCCAGGCCGTGCGGGTTGAGGAAGCGCTTCGCCGCGCCGCCACGCGCGCTGCTCTTGGCCAAGTCCGCCGCGCTGCGGTACTTGCCGCTGAGGAAACCGCTGGCCAGCGCGTAGTAGCAGGTCACGCCCAGCTCTTGTTCGCGCACCAGCGGTTCGAGTTCCGTCTCGTAGCCGGCGCGCGCCACGAGGTTGTATTCCGGCTGCAGGCATTCGTAGCGGGGCAGGCCGTATGCCTTCGACACCGCCAGCGCCTCGACGGTGCGGTCGGCGCTGAAGTTGGAGGCGCCAATCGCGCGCAGCTTGCCTTCCCCGATCAATCGCGCGAACTCGCCCAGCGTCTCGTGCATGGGCACGCTGGCGTCGTCCTGGTGGGCGAAGTAGAGGTCGATGCGGTCGGTCCTGAGGCGCTGGAGCGAACCCTCCACCGCCGCGCGGATGTTGATCGGCGAGAGGCCGGGGTGCTGGTCCCACTTTGCGACCTTGGTGGCGATCAGCACGCGGTCGCGCTTGCCGCTCTTTTGCAGCCACTTGCCGATGATGGCTTCCGACTCGCCGCCGCGGTTGCCCGGCACCCAGGCCGGGTAGACGTCGGCGGTGTCGACGAGGTTGCCGCCACCGTCGACGAAGGCGTCGAGCAACTCGAACGCACGCGCCTCGTCCACGCTCCAGCCGAACACGTTGCCGCCGAACACCAGCGAGGCGATGGAGAGCGGCGAGCGGCCGAGCGGACGGTGTTGCATGGAAATCTCCTGGTGCCGATGCGGCCGGACGGCACCACGAGCGCCGACTCAGCCGGAACTTTCGAAAGCACTCACGACGTAGTGCCGGACCTGCGGCTCGAATTCCAGCAGATAGTCCCGGTCCTCGGGGTAGTACTTGGCCGTGAGCAACGCGTCTCCGGCGAAGGCACGAATGCTCTCCTCCGAATCCCAGTGCGTCACGGTCATGAAGTGCGTGACCTCGGCCTCGTCGCGCCGAAGCACGGCGACCGAGCGGTTGCCGGAAACGGAACGGTAGTCCGGAATGGCGCGCTGCTCAAGGAAGCGCGCGTAGGCATCGGCCTTGGCGCATGGCGTGATGCCGTGCCAGATGCGGCAGATCATGGGGTTCTCCCGTGCCGGGTCGATCAGGGTACGCCTAGACCCAGACGTCGTTGCGGGCCGTCCGCTCGCTGGCCGTGTCCCCGGTGTTGACGACACCGCGCGGCTCGACCAGCAACACCTTGGCCTCGCCGTCGGCAAACGGCTTGTGCTCGACGCCCTTCGGCACCACGAACATCTCGCCCGCGGCGAGCTCCACGGCGCCGTCGCGGAAGTCGATGCGCAACCGGCCTTCGAGGACGATGAAAACCTCGTCGGTGTCCGCGTGGGCATGCCAGACGAAGTCGCCTTCCAGCCGCACGAGCTTGAACTGGTAGTCGTTCATTTCGACGACCACTCTGGGTTGCCATGGCTCGGCGAAGAGGGCGAGCTTCTGCTGGAAGTTGATGGCCTGGCGATGCATGGGCGCACTCCATCGACCGTGCCGGCGCGGATACGCGCCGGCCGGGTCGCTCAGGGCGAGTTGATGGGGAACAGCCGGCGCGCGCCGCCGGCCGTGCCACGCCACGAGTTGCGCCGAGCGGCGGCGTCCGGCGCAGTCAGTTGACGGAACGCGCCGCGCAGGGTCAGCGGGCGCTGGTCCGCGCGATCCAGCTCGCGGACGAGTTCGGGGGAATGCACATGGCCGTGCTGCAGCAGCAGGCCGACGAAGGGCGAGCGCATGGTGAATTCCTTGCAAGTGGGGGTGGGGACGAGTGCAAGGTAAGGCGTGGCGCCGCACCGAAAAAGCGATATCTTCGCAAGCCTGCCTTGAGGGAAATTCAAGATGACGCGGCTCTCGCTGGACCTGCTACAGCAGTTCGTGCTGGTCGCCCGCCACGGCAAGCTGTCGCGCGCCGCCGAGCAGGCCAATCTCACCGTGAGCGCGCTCAGCCACCAGATGCGCCAGTTGGAGGAGCGGCTGGGCCGGCGCCTGTTCGAGCGCGGCCCGCGCGGGGTCAGCCTCACCGTGGAAGGCTGCCGGCTGTTCGAGGCGGTGGGCGAGCATTTCGACGGCATCGAGCATGCGCTGCTGCGCTACCGCGACCACCGCCATGACGCGCTCACCCTGAGTGCCAGCCCCGGCATCATGTCGAGCTGGCTGATGCCGCGCCTGCCGCGCATGGTGGCGGCGCATCCGGACCTGGAACTCAACCTGCAGTCCACCTCGACACTGGTGGATTTCGAGCGCGAGCCGGTGGACTGCGCGCTGCGCTACGGTCGCGGCGACTGGCCGGGCCTGCATTGCGAGCGGCTGTTCGGCGAGTGGTTGGCCCCGGTGGCGGCGCCGGCGCTGGTGGCGCGGATGGGGGGCGCCAGCCCCGACGACCTCAGCGACTGGCCGCTGTTGGGCGACCCGAATCCGGCCGACCGATGGCGCGACTGGTTCCAGCGCTTCGGCGGGACCTTGCCCGCGCGCCGGGTGGCGAACTTCGACAGCACCGACGCGGCGCGGCATGCGGCGCTGGAAGGCCTCGGCGTGGGGCTGGGTCGCATGGTGACCTCGAAATCGCTGATCGACGCCGGCCTGCTGGTGGTGCTGGGCAGCCACTACCTGCCGGTGCCGGAGTCGTATTGGCTGGTCTACCCGCCGCGCTCGCAGGAGCATCGCGGCCTGCAGATCTTCCGCGAGTGGCTGCTGGCCGAGGCGGATGATTACTGCCGGCGGCTGCCGACGAAGCCGCATGAGGCCGTGCTGGAAAGTTGACGCGCCGCGCATCGCCTAGAATCGTCGCGACCGGCCAGTATGGGTCGGCAAGCATCCGACTTTGCCATACCCATGAGGATTTCCTATGCAACGTACCGCCATCCTCGTCGACGGCGCCTTCTTCCTCGCCCGCTACCGCAAGGTGTGGGGCGAGCGCGACGCGAACGACGCACGCACCGTGGCCAAGACCGTGTTCGGCATGGCGCTGGAGCACCTGAAGGCGCTGGATCGCCCGCGCGAATCGCTGTACCGCATCTTTTTCTACGACTGTCCGCCGCTGGACAAGACCTTCGCGCGCCCGGTGAGCGGCGACAGCGTGGACTTCGGCCGCAGCGGCGCCGCTGCGTTCCGCCGCGAACTGCATGAGCAGCTGCGCCGCCAGCGCAAGATGGCGCTGCGGCTGGGCCGGCTCGCCGAGCGCGGCGAGTGGAAGCTCAAGTACCAGGCCATGCAGCAGCTGCGCGACGGCAGCCTGAAATGGGACGACCTGCGCGACGAGCACTACGAGCCGGACATGCGCCAGACCCAGGTAGACATGAAGATCGGCATCGACATCGCCGCGCTGGCCTACAAGCACCTGGTGGACCAGATCGTGCTGGTGGCCGGCGACGCGGATTTCATTCCCGCCGCGAAGCTGGCGCGCCGCGAAGGCATCGACTTCATCCTCGACCCGATGTGGCAGGGCATCGCCTCGGACCTGCATGAACACATCGACGGCCTGCAATCGGTGTGTCCGCGACCGTTCTGACGCGCGCCTGATGCGCCTGTACCCTTCTCCATTCCTGGCATGCATGCACGAGGAGTCACCATGAAACGTTCGCAGCTCCGTGGAATAGGCATCGCACTGATGGTCTTCGGCGCAGCGGCAGGCGCGCAGCAGGCGATGAAGCATCCACCCGCCGGCGCGGCGGTGGCGTCGAGCAGCGCCAGCAGCATCGATGCCGCGCTGGCGGGCGGCTGGCGCTCGCCGGCGAACCGTGCGCGCGACGTCTACCGCCACCCCAAGGCCACGCTGCAATTCTTCGGCGTCCAGCCGAACCAGACGGTGGTCGAAATCAACCCGTCCGCCGGCTGGTACAGCGAGGTGCTTGCGCCGCTGCTGCGCGACCACGGCCACTACATCGCCGCCGAGCCCGTGCCGGCGAGCGGTGACGAAGCCAAACGCGACGACAGCAAGCTGCGCAAGAAATTCGCGGCCGATCCGGTCGACTACGGCAAGGCCCGCATCGTCGAGTTCGATCCCCGGGCGCCGATGTTCGGTCCGCCCGGCTCGGCCGACCGCGTGCTGACTTTCCGCAACGTGCACAACTGGACCGAGGCCGGCACCGCGCCGGCGATGTTCAAGGCGTTCTTCGCCGTGCTCCGCCCCGGCGGCGTGCTCGGCGTGACCGACCATCGTGCCGCGCCGGGCGCCAGCCTGGCCGCCGTGGAATCCAGCGGCTACCTGCCCACGGACTACGTGATCAAGCTCGCCACCGACGCCGGCTTCAGGCTCGCCGGCCAGAGCGAGATCAACGCCAACCCCAAGGACACCAGGGACCATCCGAAGGGCGTGTGGACCTTGCCGCCCACGCTGACCCTGGGAGACAAGGACCGGGCGAAGTACCTGGCGATCGGCGAATCGGACCGCATGACACTGCGCTTCGTGAAGCCGGTGGAAGCCGCTGCCGCGCCAGCACACTGAACACCGCGTGCGCCGGCCATGCTCATCGCGCTGAACAAGCCCTACGGCGTGCTCTGCCAGTTCACCGACGGGCGCGGCCGGCCCACGCTGGCCGACTACGTGAAACAGAAGGGCGTCTATGCGGCGGGCCGGCTGGACCACGACAGCGAAGGCCTGCTGCTGCTCACCGACGACGGCCGGCTGCAGCAGCGGCTGGCCGACCCGCGCCGCAAGCAGCCCAAGACCTACCTGGTGCAGGTGGATGGCGCGATCGACGATGCGGCGCTCGCCGCGCTGCGCCGTGGCGTGGTGCTGAACGACGGCCCCACCTTGCCGGCGCCCGCCGAGCATGCCGTGGAGCCGGACTGGTTGTGGCCGCGCGACCCGCCGGTGCGCTTCCGCAAGGCGATCCCCACCAGCTGGCTCACGCTCACCTTGCGCGAGGGACGCAACCGCCAGGTGCGGCGGATGACGGCAGCGGTGGGCTTCCCCACGCTGCGGCTGATCCGCGTGCGCATCGGCGAGCACACGCTGGACGGGCTGGCGCCGGGCGAGACGCGCGTGGTCGTTTGAAGAGTGCGGCCGTGGATGGCCGCCCGTTTGATCCTTGCGATCAGGGATGATCGCAAAAGTCATGCGTTGAGACGCGATAATCGCGGCACCCGTCCCCACGGAGCCCGCGCATGGAATTCAAGGATCACTTCTCCGGCCACGCCGCGCTGTACCGCGACGCGCGCCCGTTGCCGCCCGTCGACTGGTTCGACTGGCTGGCGCAGCAGGCACCCGACCGCGCGCTGGCCTGGGATGCCGGCTGCGGCAACGGCCAGGCCAGCCTCGGCCTCGCCGCGCATTTCGGGCGCGTGGTCGCCACCGACCCCAGCGCCACCCAGATCGCGCAGGCCGCGGCGCATCCGCGCATCGACTACCGCGTGGAGCCGGCCGAACGCAGCACGCTTGCCGCGGGCAGCGCGAGCCTGGTCGGCGTGTCCCAGGCGCTGCACTGGTTCGACCTCGACACCTTCCATGCCGAGGTGCGCCGCGTGGCGAAACCCGGCGCGCTGCTGGCGATCTCCGCCTACGGCAACTGCAGCGTGAGCCGCGGGGTCGATGCGGTCGAACGGCGCCTCTACGCCGACACGCTGGGCCCGGACTGGCCACCCGAACGCGTGCTGGTGGATGCCGGCTATCGCGACCTGCCGTTCCCGTTCGCGCCGGTGGATGCGCCCAGCTTCATGATGCGCGCGGACTGGAACTTCGCGCAGTTCCTCGCTTACCTGCGCTCGTGGTCGGCTACCCAGCGGTACGCGAAACGCACCGGCGGCGATGCGGTGCAGGCGGTAACGCCGGAACTGGCTGCGGCATGGGGTGACCCTGAGCAAGTGCGCGCCGTGCGCTGGCCGTTCTTCACCCGCGTGGGACGCGTGGACTAACCCTGCTTCGGCAGGCCGAAGAACGCCGCGGCCGTGGCCGTGCTGTTCGCCGCGGTGACCTCCGCCGGCTCGCCGCGGTCGCGCGCGATCTCCGCGCAGATGTGCTTCAGGTACATCGGTTCGTTGCGCCGGTGCGAGGGCTGCGGGTGCACCGTGCGCGGCAGCAGATAGGGCGCGTCGGTCTCGATCATCAGGCGGTTGGCGGGAATCTCGCGCACCAGCTCGCGCAGGTGGCTGCCGCGGCGCTCGTCGCAGATCCAGCCGGTGATGCCGATATGGCAGTCCAGCGCGAGGTAGTCGGCGAGCGCTTCGCGGCTGTCGGTGAAGCAGTGCACCACCGCGGCCGGCACCTTGTCGCGCCAGCGCCGGAGCAGGGCGACGAAATCCTCGTGTGCGTCGCGCTGGTGCAGGAACAGCGGCTTGCCCAGCTCGGCCGCGATGGCCAGTTGCCGCTCGAACACCGCCAGTTGCACGTCGCGCGGCGAGTAGTTGCGGTTGTAGTCCAGCCCGGTCTCGCCCACCGCGCGTACCGCAGGATCCTGCGCCAACACGCGCAGCCGCGCGTCGGTGGCGTCGTCGTAGTCCACCGCGTGGTGCGGATGCACGCCGGCCGTGGCCCACAGCACGCCGGGATGCGCATGCGCCAGCGCCAGCGCGTGTTCGCTGCCCTCGCGTGAGGCGCCGGTGACGATCATCCGGCTCACGCCATGTTCCAGCGCACGCTGCAGCACGGCGTCGAAGTCATGGCGGAAGGATTCGTGGCCGAGGTTGGCGCCGATGTCGACGAGTTGCATGGGGAACCCGGTGAAAAGCGCCATTGTCCCAGAGTGGCGCAGAACGGCAAATCGGTGGATCGACGCGGGCATGGTGCGCCGTGCTCGCCAGCCGCTCCACCGATGTGTTACCTATGCGCGTTCGCCGTGTGGCTTCGGGGGGAGGGCACGGTCGAAGACGCGGTCTACTTGGCAGTCGTGATTCACGAGCGGGGTGACGTATGTCGGCAGTCGTAGAGCCGGCGCGGGGCGAGGGAGCGGCGACGGTGGACGAGCGCGAGGCGGCGGTGTGCGCGCTGCTGGTCGCGCGCGGCCGCCTGAAGGACGGCGACCTGGTGCGCGCGCGCCGGCTGCACGAGGAGGCCACCGAGGGCACGCTCACCGCGCTGCTGGCGCGACTGGGCCTGGTCAACGAGCGCGAGCTGGCCGAGGCCTGGTCCGAGCTGTTGGGCGTGCCGATGCTGGCCGCGCGCGAGGCGCCGGAACTCGCGCCACCGGATCTCGACCTCTCGTTGCGCTTCCTCAAGCAGCAGCACGTGGTGCCGGTGAGCGACGGCGGGCACGGGCTGGCGCTGCTGATGGCCGATCCGGCCGATCCGTATCCGCTGCAGGCGGTGACGCTGGCGGCGGGGCGTCCGGTGGCGCTGCGCATCGGCCTGCGCTCGGAGATCGACGACCTGATCGAGCGCTATTACGGCTCGGGTCGTTCCGCGATGGGCACCATCGTGGAGAACATCGACGGCGGCGCCAGCGAAGTGGACGACGTGGAGCACCTGCGCGACCTCGCCAGCGAGGCGCCGGTGATCCGGCTGGTGAACCTGATCCTGCAGCGCGCAGTGGAACAGCGCGCATCGGACGTGCACATCGAGCCGTTCGAGAACCGGCTCAAGGTGCGCTACCGCATCGACGGCGTGCTGCACGAGGTGGAGGCGCCGCCGGCATCGAGCACCGCGGCGGTGATCTCGCGCGTGAAGATCATGGCCAAGCTCAACATCGCCGAACGCCGCCTGCCGCAGGACGGCCGCATCCAGCTGCGCGTGCAAGGCAAGGAGCTGGACCTGCGCGTCTCCACCGTACCCACCAGCTTCGGCGAGTCGGTGGTGATGCGCATCCTCGACCGCGAGTCGGTGGTGTTCGACTTCGCCTCGCTGGGTTTCACCGACAATTTCCAGTCGCGCTTCGTCGAAGTGCTGGAGCGCCCGCACGGCATCCTGCTGGTCACCGGCCCCACCGGCTCGGGCAAGACCACCACGCTGTACACCGCGCTGTCGAAGATCAACACGCCGGACGTGAAGATCATCACGGTCGAAGACCCGGTCGAATACCAGATCGAGGGCATCAACCAGATCCAGGTGAAGCCGCAGATCGGGCTGGATTTCGCCGGCGCGCTGCGTTCGATCGTGCGCCAGGATCCGGACGTCATCATGATCGGCGAGATGCGCGATCTGGAGACCTGCCGCATCGCGATCCAGTCCGCGCTCACCGGCCATCTCGTGCTCTCGACCCTGCATACCAACAGCGCGGCCGGCGGCATCACCCGCCTGCTCGACATGGGTGTGGAGGACTACCTGCTCGGCTCCACCGTCAACGGCATCCTCGCCCAGCGGCTGGTGCGCCGGCTCGATCCGGCGACCGCGGTGCCTTACGAACCCTCGCCCGAGGTGATCGCGCAGTTCGAATTGGAGAAATACACGGGCGGCAAACCGATCCGCCTGTGGAAACCGGGCAGCAGCGCGGCGAATCCCAGCGGTTACCGCGGCCGCCAGGCGATCATGGAGTTCCTGGTGATGAGCGATCCGCTGCGTCGCCTGGTGATGCAGAAGGCCGACGCCGGCGAGATCGAGAAGCAGGCGCGCGCCGAAGGCATGCGCACCATGTACGAGGACGGCATCGCCAAGTCGCTCGCCGGCGTCACCACGCTGGAGGAGGTGCTGCGTGTCACGCAGGAGGGCTGATGCGCTCTTTCCCTTCTCCCTCCGGGAGAAGGTGCCCGCAGGGCGGATGAGGGTACGGGCGGAGCGCAGCATTGCGGCATACCCGAACCCTCACCCCAATCCTCTTCCTCGCTCCTCGAAGCAGGGCCATCCGTGGCCCTTCTCCGCGTCCAGCGGGAGAGGGGTTCAAGCGTGCAGTTCGACGCCATGAGCCAGTTCCAATACAAAGCCGTCAGCGAAGCCGGCGAAATCCTGCAAGGCCAGATGGAAGCCGCCAGCGTCGAGGAGGTGGTGGCGCGGTTGCAGGACCAGGGCCACACGCCGTTGGAGGCGCAGCCGGCCGATGCGATGGGCGGCGGTTCGGGGCTGGCGGCGCTGCTCAAACGCGGGCCGTTCACCGGCGACCAGCTGGCGCAGTTCACCCACCAGCTCGCCACCCTGCTCGGCGCGGGCCAGCCGCTGGATCGCGCGCTGGGCATCCTGCTCGACCTGCCCGAGGGCGAGCGTGCGAAGAAGCTGATCGAACGCGTGCGCGACCGCGTGCGCGGCGGCATGCCCTTGTCGCAGGCGCTGGACGAAGAACACGGCGTGTTCCCCAAGCTCTACATCGCGCTGGTGCGCGCGGGCGAGGCGGGCGGCTCGCTGGAGGAGACGCTGCGCCGGCTCGCCGATTACCTCGAACGCTCGCAGCAGCTGCGCGGCAGCATCATCAATTCGCTGATCTACCCGGCCTTCCTGCTGGTGGGCGTGCTGGGTTCGCTGGTGCTGCTGTTGGCCTACGTGGTGCCGCAGTTCGTGCCGATCTTCGAGGACATGCAGGTGCCGCTGCCGTGGATCACCGAGGCGGTGCTGGCGCTGGGCCAGACGCTGCAGTCGTGGTGGTGGCTGATCCTGCTGCTGCTGATCGGCGGCGCG
>Ga0207695_10000875_pt1 | contig 54793 bp, 49 predicted proteins | sample KBSC54metaG_FD_184354 | JGI IMG/M metagenome (GOLD analysis project Ga0207695, IMG submission 184354) | Corn rhizosphere microbial communities from Kellogg Biological Station, Michigan, USA - KBS C5-4 metaG (SPAdes) (version 2) | ecosystem: Host-associated > Plants > Roots > Rhizosphere > Soil...
TCTCTTTTACAGCATTTGCTACGTGTTTGCGGTGGTCAGTTTGCCCCGGAATCAGGTGGTCAGTTTCGCCCGGAATGGATGGTCAGCTTGCGCCGGATTGGAGTGGTCACGTTCATCAGAATCTCCACAACAAAAAATTCGCGGTAAATTGAGGCAAAATATTGAAAAAATTGCTTCGGAATAGGGTCACAAAGCATACAGAAAAACAATACATCGGCATCAATATACCCTGTCTTTCTGTAAGGCCCAAAAAACAAACTTTATGAAGTTTGCTATCTTGCGGGCAGCAAATTATATTGCAAATATAATAAATTCAAACAATATAAACGGACTATGATTACTGTAATGGTAATTTTATTGTCAATTTATTTCAATATCGTTCCAATTTAAAACCGATATAAATAAGATTAATTTAAAAAGTTGCATCAAAAACTGGTCTGCTTAATGATTTTAAAAGTCCTCTTTTTCTATTTTTGAAACGCCATGATTCTACAATACTGCTCCGACCTTCATTTAGAGTTTCCACAAAATGAATCCTACATAAAAAACCACCCGATCCAACCCATCGGAGATATTTTGATATTAGCGGGTGACGTTACACTCTTCGCCCAAATAGACCGACAAAAAGACTTTTTTAATTATATCAGTGATCATTTCAAAGAGACGTATTGGATACCAGGAAACCATGAATATTATCAAAGCGACATTTCAAACCGATCCGGCTCATTTGAAGAAAAGATCAGAACTAATATATCTTTAATAAACAACATGACTATCAATGTCGGTACGCACCAGTTGTTGTTTTCTACATTGTGGTCGTCCATCAGTTTATTAAATGGATGGCGGATAGAACGTGGCTTGAATGATTTTTATCAAATCAGCTACGCAGGAAGGCGTTTACAAGTTCCTGATTACAATGATTTTCATAAAGAATGTATAGCATATCTCCACTCTGCTTTAGAAATAGAAACATCAGGCAAAAAGGTGGTGGTCACCCACCATGTGCCTACGTTTAAAAACTACCCACCTGAATATAAAAGCGATTACCTAAATGAAGCTTTTGCAACAATCTTGGATAGATTAATTTTAGATACCACGCCGGACTATTGGATTTATGGGCATCACCACCGGAATATCCCTGAATTTAAAATAGGCCACACAAAAATGCTCACTAATCAACTCGGCTATATTCAAAATAACGAAAATCTGTTTTTTAATACCGGTAAGTATATTGAACTTTAACGTACAAGTGTTTCGGTTTTAAATAGTAAAAACCTATAGCTGACGGTTAATAAATTTTATTAAAAGAACTTTAGGAAGCGGGAGCCGTGCTGCTGGTTTGATACTTTTGATATTTACTGGAAAGTTTATCAGGTTCGGTAAGAGTGACATAACCAGCTTGTATTAATGGTAAAATATGCAGTCGGTAATTTTTAGGCTGGTTGGAAATGCCAAGATGATTAAATATATCTACCCTGCTTTTTGGAACTTGACAAAATTTTAATATTTCCTTTTGTTTGGGAGATAGCAAAAGACTATCTCTATTACCATCCCTATTACCATCCCTGTTACCATCCCTATTACCGTCCTTATTACTTGCTGCTTCCTTTTGGGCATCATCTACAAGAACAACATCATTTTTAAAAGCAGGATGACAAAATATTTCTACTTCGAAAAAGGTACGTTCATCATCTGTACGAAAGGTTGGTTCTGGAGAGCCATTACGTTCCAAAACACGTTTAATAGTGGGAATACCTGTGGCACGGCCTTCTGTTAAATCGAGTTCTTTTAAAAAATCCCCTAAACGGCGATTGCGATAACGGCGTGGCCTTATCTTGCCGCTAATAAAATCTTCCTGGCGAATAGAGCGGTCAGGGCCACCATAATTAAGCAGTACAATGGATTCCGGCGAAACTCGGATTTCAACTTGTTCCCTCAATTGATAATCACGATGAAATAATGCATTCGCCACGGCTTCTTCGAGTGCGGCGTAGGGATAATTCCAAATACGTGTTGCTTCTGCCTTTTCAGCTTGCTTAATGACTTTTTCTTTTAAAAAATTTGTTTTTAATAAGTCCAGTGTTTTTCTAATTAAAGTAGGTACTGGGCCTGTGATACGCGGGTATTCCACAAATTCCGATTCCCCTTCACCCTTTGGAAAATATACGACATCCACCCAAGTGGCCGGAAAGAATTGTTCCGGGTGTTCATTAAACATCATCAATGCCACATTCCTGGGAAAGCGATGTTCGGGAGGACCATCGACCAGAAGCATCTGTTCTAATATTTCTGTTTTGGAATGCTGATCGGAAGTTTCCATCAATTTACTGCCTATCAAGCGTAAATGATCCTGAATAAGTACCATTGAAATATCATCTATACTGGCATATTGGTTAGAACGGTCATCAAAGGGAATCTGGTTGGCGAGGCTAATCAGTTCTTGCTGAGTTTCTATATCTGCTACAGCAGAACTGGCATACCTACGAACATAATAAGAATATCTTTTTTGTTTAGCCGTAATTTGCTCAGGCACTTCATAAGGCCGGTTAGAGCCACCAGGTACCCAAATAACTAAAATTTGCTGGCCATCCACAGTTTCAATAAAGAGTTTAGGATGATAAACCGGGTTAATCAGGTTGTTATAGCCGATCATCTCTTTTTGAATAGAGGCAATTTTGGAGGAACTTAAACCTACAACGGGTCGCTTGGCAATCCCGCTTTCTTCTTCTACACCAATTAATATGTAGCCACCACCCACATTTTCAAAATCATTCGCAAAAGCACAAATTGAACGGTATATGGCATCAGGATTCCAGCCCTCTTTAAATTCGAGACGTTCTGATTCAACAGAACGGGCGTTTAATAAATCTTCAATATTGACATGTAAAGGCATCTTGTAAAAATAGACAGAATGTAATAGAATCGAATCAAATTTTAACTATTCGTTTTACAACTCTTTATGATTGATTTCTTTCCGTCGTGTTACTTATTTGTTACTTTTTAGATGTAACTAATTGTGAAACAGTTATAAATTCTATTCCTGCCATGCGGCAAAGGTAGCAAGCCCCCTCTAAATCTCCCCCGGTAGGGAAGACTTTTTATTCACATCAAATAATTAAAGCAATTATAAGCCCTCCCTACCGGGGAGGGTTTGGGTGGGGCCTATACGGTTTATTTCGCAACATGGCCCAGGTACGGTCGTATGAAACTACATAATGCAACACAATCACCCCTGCCATAACATAAGCGGTTTGGATATATTGCAAACTGAACAATCCCCATGTTGCCAGGCTAAACAGGCCGAGTTCAAGCAACAGCCTTAATATACCGTGTATAGCTACAGGCGCGGGTTTAGGATCGTTGGGTATACGGAAAACGCCCCACAATACAGCTGCAATTAATGGGAATGCTATAGCATATACCACATGCATCCACGTAATTGTTAAACGCCAGCCCCAACACGCCAATATGATCAGCATAGCCATTTCAAGCAAAAAACGCACAGCCAGGTTTATGGGGTTTTTGTTCATTGTAAAGTGTTTTTAGTTAGTGCTGTTTATGTTTAATTATAGTAAGCTAAACTTATTTATTTAATACCAAATTAAATTACCTATGTATAAAAACAACCAAAATATTGCGGTATTTTTGCACAAAATAAAAAACCTTAACTATTAAATGCGTTTTATACTCTTGTGCCTTCTTTTTTTGCTGACGGGCTTTTCCGGGGCGTACGCACAGCAAGATTCATTACCAGCCGGTAATGCGCTGCACAACGACAGTATATCTGCACGCCCCCGGCATCTGGCTTTTTTAGATTCGGTTGCCCAGGCCAGCGCCTTACACGATAAGTTTGTGTCTGACTCATTGGCCACCATGTTTATAATGCCCGACCCTAACCGCCCCAATCAGTTGGTTGAATACCTGCTTAAAAAGAACCTGTACAGGGGCTATAATTTTTTAGATATCCCCTTCAACACAAAAAAAAGAACCGGCGACGGCCATGTACGCAAAAGCCGCGACCAATGGGTGATCATAATGATAGCATGCCTGTTAATATACACGGCGTTTCTCAACATCACTTTAGGGCCCGATATAAAAGGCGTATTCCAATCGTTTTACAGCAAACGCAACATACAATTTGATAAGGAAGAACGGCACATCAATGCTTGGGCGTTCATTGGGTTATTTCTTTTGTTCGCATCAACTTTTGGCCTGTTTTTGTACCAGTATGCGGGTTATAAAAGCGTTTATTACAACATAAGCGGGGTACAGTTATTTACGGCAATGTCGCTTATTATTGTCCTGCTTTTCTCGTTAAAATTCCTTGTGCTAAAAATAATTGGCTTTTTATTTGATATTGATGGCGTGGTAAGCGAATACGTTACTACCCTTTATTTAACTTATTTTAATATAGCTTTTGTGTTTTTACCGGTAGTAGTTTGTTTTAGCTTATTAGCAGCTCAGTTTATACCTTATTTACTGGCAACAGCGTTAATTTTAATAGTGGTGATTTTTGTTTGGATATACCTGCGCAGCAGCATGAGTATTATTTCTAATTTTCGATTTCACAAGTTTTATTTATTTGTCTATCTTTGTGCCCTCGAAATTTGCCCTATTTTGATTTTGATTAAAGTACTTAATTTATAAAGTTCAGGCAGTTATAAAAATTGATTTTGGAAGAAAGAAAGAAAAAGGTTAAGAGTATATTGGTTACGTTACCAAAACCCGAAAACGATAAAAATCCGTATGCAGAGCTGGCTAAAAAGCTTAACCTGAAAATTGATTTCAGGGCATTTATACACGTTGAAGGCGTACCGGCCAAAGATTTTCGTAAAGAGAAAATAAACCTGGTTGACTTTACTGCTGTGATTTTTACCAGCCGTAATTCCGCCGATCATTTTTTCCGCATTTGCGAAGAAATGCGCTTTGAGGTCCCGGTTGAAATGAAATATTTTTGCCTTAGCGAAACCATTGCACTTTACCTTCAAAAATATATACAATACCGTAAACGCAAGATATTTTTTGGCAAACAAACCGCTGCCGACCTGGCCGAGGTGCTAAAAAAACATTCGAGCGAAAAATTCCTTTATCCATGTTCAGACGTGGCGGCCGAGGAAACACAAAAGTTTTTGTTAGAGAATGGCTACAATTTTACCCCTGCCGTACTTTTCCGTACGGTTTGCAGCGACTTATCAGACCTTGCCGAAGTATTTTACGATGTAATTGCTTTTTTCAGCCCATCTAGTATCCAGTCACTGTATAAAAATTTCCCCGATTTTAAACAAAACAATACCCGAATTGCCGCATTTGGGGCAACCACCCATAAGGCGGTACTTGAATCGGGATTAATTCTCGACATTCCCGCACCCACTCCACAGGCCCCTTCTATGACTATGGCTATTGAACAGTATGTAAAACAGGTAAATAAGTAATTATTAAATCTGTTGCAACTTTTTTTATTGCTTTAACGTTAAATGGCTTATTAATTGCCACTTATTGCGGGTAATTAATGTTAAGTGATTTAAAATAGCGTTATATTTGATTATCGTGCTATAACACAGCGTGTTAATTACACGGATATAGTAACTGGCGACAAAAAAAGTTTATTAAAGCTTTTCCTTCGTCAATTATTTAATATATTCGGGCATTGCATTACGTTACTTTAATATGACTAAATTTTTGAAATTTTTATGAAGCAGATATACTCTTTCGTAGTAATTATTGGTTTACTGGCAATATTAAGCAGCTGCCGCACAGGCGGAGGAGGCGAAGTAACCGGCGTTCCCCAAAAAAATTTCAGGGCTGAAGTGCCTTACGGGATGGTGTATATTCCCGGCGGATCATTTTTAATGGGCCAAACAGACCAGGACGTAACTTTTTCGCAAATTGCACAAACAAAGCAAGTTACAATAGGGCCATTCTTTATGGACCAAACCGAAATAACTAACAGCCAGTACAAACAATTCGTTTTCTGGGTACGCGATTCTATCGCTATCACCAATTACCTTAACGATCAGAAATATTTTCTCAAACCTTCAAAAGGCGCCGGTAACAACGGCAAAAAATACATCAACTGGGCTTATGTAAGCAAGTATCCTGTTTGGAGCGCTAAAAAAGGCGCAGCGGCAAACGGATCAAAGCTTGATGGTATGTACTACCAGGGCGATGACCGCGTGTTCGACCGTAATGAGATTGATGTTCGCTTGTTAAAATACACCTACGCCCGCATGTCATTGCGCGAAGCCGCAGATTATCACTTAGATAAATCTAAAAGGCGTTCAGATTTCATCCTTCGCGATACAGTGCCGGTTTATCCCGATACACTGGTTTGGCTTAGTGATTTTTCATACGCTGCCAATGAGCCCATGGTACAAGGTTATTTTTCACACCCGGCCTTCAGAAATTACCCGGTTGTTGGTGTAACCTGGCGCCAGGCACGTGCATTCACTATGTGGCGCACACGTTTAAACGAAAGTTATAAATATGCCCACCGTTTACCTCCGCGCCTGCCATACGGCCTGCCAACTGAGGCACAGTTTGAATATGCTGCACGCGGCGGCAGGGTTGGTACCGATTACCCATGGGGCGGCCCGTATATTAAGAATGCAAAAGGCTGCTTACTGGCAAACTTTAAACCCGGCCGCGGTAACTATACCGATGACGGCGGCGCTTATACTGTAAACGTAAAATCTTATTTCCCCAATGACTTTGGGCTATATAACATGGCCGGCAACGTTGCCGAATGGACATCATCGGCATTTGACGAATCAGCTTCAACATTTGTTAGCGATCTTGCCCCAACTTTTGAACGTGAGGCTAAAGCTAACGACCCTGAAGTACTTAAACGTAAAGTAGTAAAAGGCGGTTCATGGAAAGATGTGGGCTATTTCCTTCAAAACTCAACACGTACTTATGAGTACCAGGACACTGCAAAATCATATATCGGCTTCCGTTGCGTAACCAGCTTCCTGGGCCGTGATATTAAAGATAAACGATAAACTCAAAAATTTCTAAAACAAACAAAACATTTTTTTTCAAAAACACTATGGCCGGTAAAAAACAACCTTACGGAATAAATAACGTAGTATCTTGGGGTGCTACAGTGGTTATTATAGGACTACTTTTTAAAATACAGCACTGGCCTTATGGCGGAGTATTTATATCGCTGGGTTTAGGCATGGAAGCCTTCCTGTTCTTAATTTTAGGTTTCCAGCGCGATAGTACCGAGATCGACTGGAGAAGGGCCTATCCCGAGCTTGATGAAGATTTTAAAGGTGAATTGCCTGCAGCCTCATCAAGAGGTGGTGGCAGCGGTAATTTCTCATCCACAGCGGCTTTAGATAAAATGATGGAAGAAGCGAAAATAGGCCCCGAGCTGATCCGCAGCCTCGGCGACGGCTTACGCAACTTTGGCGATAAGGTAAACGGTATATCAAGGGTTACCGATGCCGGCGAAGCTACTGTTTTGTTCACCCAAAAAATAAAATCAGCAACTACCAGCTATGATAACCTTAGCGCGGCATTTGAAAAAGCATCGGCCAATTTAGCCGAGGTAGCCGGTTCAAACGTCGATTCAAAAAGCTATCATGAACAAATAACACTGATGTCAAAAAATCTTTCAGCTTTAAATGCGGTGTATGAATTGGAATTACAGGATTCAAACAACCATTTAAAATCAATGAGCAAGTTTTATAAAGACATGGAAGTTACCCTGCAAAACTTCAATGAATCGGTTGACGGTTCGCAACAATTTAAGGTTGAAGTTGGCAAGTTAGCGAAGAACTTAACCTCATTGAACGCTGTGTATGGTAATATGCTATCGGCAATGAGTCAGCCACGCCCATTATAATAATTAATTAGTTTAATACAGAACTTAAAATAACACAAAAAGCACATGGCTGGAGGTAAACAAACCCCAAGGCAGCGAATGATGGGTATCCTGTATCTGGTTCTTTTGGGCCTGATAGCACTTGATGTACCCGATAGTTTGCTGGATGCCTTTAAACATATTAGCGATAGCTTAACCGCTTCAAAAACAAATGTACAAACCGGTATTGACCAAACATTTAAAGCTTTTGAAGCTACTAAACTGCAACAACAACACGAGAGGGCTTTGCCTATATATAACAAAGCGAGAACGGCACAAAAGCTAGCTGATGATTTGAATGCTTATATAGAAACTGTAAAGCAGAAATTCATAAAGGAAAGTGGTGATATTGACCCCAGGACTGGCGATTACAGCGGCCGTGAAGACCTGGATGTATCAGTACGGTTAATGATACAGAATAAAAAAGGCATGGCTTATATATTACATCAAAAAATTGATGAAACTAAAGCAGGCCTGCTTGGATTATTGAATGATAAGGAAAAGCAGGGGGTTAATCTTTCATTAGATGCGCCTAAACCCCCTAGTGTTCCGGGTTTCCCTGATAAAGACTGGGAAAATGCCAACTTCGGCGAAGGTATACCAATGGCTGCCGCGATGACCGCGTTAATAAAAATACAATCGGACACTAAAAACGCCGAGAACGAAGTGGTTAAAAAGATATTAGGCGAAGTTGACCAGGCACAGGTTAATCTTGACCAATTTAGTGCTGTTGCCGTAGCTCCTACAAGTTATGTAATTGCAGGCCAGCCCTATACAGCGCAGGTATTTTTAACAGCTTCCGATTCAAAATCAAATCCCGATATTAGCGTTGGCGGCTCTAAACTTCCGGTAAGCGCGGGCAAAGGAACCTATACAATAACTACAAGTGCCGAGGGTGTAAAAACCTGGCAGGGTAGTATTACAGTAAGGCAAAATGATGGTACATTTAAAACTTACACTACACCTGTACAAACTTACCAGGTAGCAAGGCCATCGGCTGTTGTATCGCCTGAAAAGATGAACGTATTATATATTGGTGTACCAAACCCGCTGGCAGTTTCGGCGCCGGGTATCCCGCTGGATAAACTGCATATAAATATTAGCAGTGGTTCGGTTAGTGGCTCAAACGGCCATTATTCAGCTAATGTTAAAACTATAGGTACAGCTACAGTTAGTGTATCAGGTGAAGTTTCGGGAAAAACCATGACCTTAGGCTCAACCTTATTCCGCGTAAAACGCATACCCGACCCCAAGTTTCAATTTGCCGGCAAAAGCGGTGGTACTACCAGCGCTGCCAACATAAGGGCGCAGGACTATGTATTTGCCAAACTGGATAACTTTGAGTTCGACGCTAAATTCAATGTAACACGCTTTACTGTAATGGTAATAAAACCACGCCAGGATCCTATTATTAAAACAGGCAGCGGAAACACCTTATCGGGCGAAATGCATTCAGCGCTTGGCTCGGTGGTTCCGGGTACTACCATTGTATTTAAAGATATTAACGCGGTTGGCCCCGATGGCTCAACACGATACCTTGACCCGATTGTAATAAATGCAAATTAGAAGGATTATGAAGACGAAAATTTTGCTGATTGTACTTTCCTTAGCATGCACTACTGGTTTTGCACAGTCTAAAAAGAAGAAAACTACCGCTAAAAAGAAAGCTCCTGCCGCTGCACAGCAATCGCAGCAGCAAAATACCGCTTTAAGTGCGCAGCAGCCCGATACCACTAAAAGGCAGCAGGTAGTACTGAAACCGTTTGACAGGCCGCTGGATGGTTATTACAAAAAAACAAATATACTTAGTGCTACAGTTACGCCCTACCCTGCCCTGCGCGAGGCCGACGTAGCCTTTGCAAAACGTGTTTGGCGCGAAATTGATCTGCGCGAAAAAATGAACCAATACCTGGCATCGCCAAAGGCGCGTTTGATCGACGTATTGCTTTCATCAATAATGGCCGGCGAACTGACCGCTTATGATGCCAACCCCGACCCGGTAAATGACCCTGATGGTGACAGCTTTGCAAAACCGCTTACACCAGCCGAAGCATACGGCAGGTTAGTGGACAGCGCCGTAGTTGAAAAACAGGATATTAATGGTAACTCCACACGCTCGAAAGTAGCCGGTATATTAAACCCCGACAGTATTGTAAAATTCCGTATTAAGGAAGACTGGATATTTGATAAACAGCGTTCGGTTTTTGAACCGCGTATCATCGGTATAGCACCTATGATTAAATCAACAGCCGGCGGCGCCGAACTTGATTACTACCCTGCATTCTGGATCTATTTCCCTGACGCGCGCCACGTATTGGCTGTTAAAGAAGTAGTGAACAAAAGCAGCGATGCGACCGGCCTAAGCTTCGACGATGTTTTCATGAAACGCATTTTTACCAGCTACATTGTAAAAGTTTCGAACGATAAAGATGAGCGTATAAAAGATTATGCACAAGGCATAGACAAGCTATACGAATCAGAAAAGATAAAGAAAACGCTGATGGACTGGGAACTGAATTTGTGGCAATATTAATTAAGTCAAAATTCAAAAGTTAAAATTCAAAAAGCCCGGAGATATGTTCTTCGGGCTTTCTTGTTATTGATGCTTACCGGCGTCCACCCATCGCACGTCATTGCTGTAAAGGGGAATTACTTATTACCAAAGTATTCAATAATCGCCTTTGCCTGCTTGGTGTTTACCACCTCAAGCAATTCTTCTTCCTTGGCTTCGCGTATTTTTTTAACGGATTTAAAGTATTTCAACAACTTACCCGACGTTGTTTTACCTATCCCATCAATAAGGTCAAGCTCGGTAACAAGTGTGCCCTTATCGCGTTTTTTGCGGTGAAACGTGATGCCGAAACGGTGGGCCTCATCGCGCAGTTGCTGTATTACTTTTAGCGTTTCTGAACGCTTGTCAAGGTACAAAGGATATTGATCGCCGGGGTAAAAGAGTTCTTCCAGGCGCTTGGCAATACCGATAACTGTTAGTTGCTTTTCAATTCCCAACAGTTTCAGGCTTTTCATAGCGGCCGATAATTGTCCTTTCCCACCGTCTATGATCACCAGTTGCGGCAATTCGGTACCCTCATCCAGCATACGGCGGTAGCGGCGATGTACGGCTTCCTCCATGGTGGCAAAATCATTGGGACCTTCCACTGTTTTTACATTAAAGTGCCGGTAATCTTTTTTTGATGGCTTGGCATCCTTAAATACCACAATAGCCGAAACCGGGTATTTGCCCTGGAAATTGGAGTTATCGAAACACTCGATATGCCGCGGCAACTGGTTCATGCGCAGGTCCTTCATCATCTGTGTAAGCAAACGGTCGGTGCGGATATCGGGGTTCAGTTTTTCATACTGGTCTATTTTTTCTTTTTTAAAGAACAGCACATTTTTTTGCGAAAGGTCGAGCAGTTTCTTCTTCTCGCCCAATTTCGGGATGGTAAATTTTATGGTCGAGGTATCATCAACATCAACCTTAAAGGGCACAATTACTTCTTTAGAATGACTATTATAGCGGCTCCTGAATTCGGATATAGCCAAAGTTAAAAGTTCCTCATCGCTCTCGTCAAGACGTTTTTTAAGCTCGATAGTTTGCGTTTGGATAATGGTGCCGTTCATTATCTTTAAAAAGTTAACAAAGGCGTATTTCTCTTCGGATGCAATACTGAATACGTCAATATCAGTAATAGATGAATTCACCACGGTCGACTTGCTTTGGTAATTTTCCAGCAACTCGAATTTACGTTTCAGGCGGTGGGCGACTTCATAATTCATTTCGCTTACGGCCGTATCCATGTCTTTTTTAAGATCGCGCAGCACCCCGCCTATCTTCCCGTTCAACACGTCCGTTATTTCGCCTATGTTGTGATCGTAGTCCGCTTCGGTTTGAAAATCCTGGCAGGGGCCTTTGCAGTTACCCAACTGGTATTCAAGGCACACCTTAAATTTACCTTTCTCAATGTTTTGCCGGGTAAGCGGCAGGTTGCAGGTACGCAGCGGATAAGTCTCTTTTATCAGGTCGAGAATGTTATGCATCATGCTTACCGAGGCATAAGGCCCCAGGTATTTCGAGCCATCGCGGATGATGCGGCGCGTCCAGAATATGCGGGGATAATTCTCATTTTTTATAATGATCCAGGGATAGGTCTTATCATCCTTTAGCATTACATTATAGCGCGGCTGGTGCTTTTTTATCAGGCTGTTTTCCAAAAGCCAGGCATCTACCTCGGTATCAACAATAGTAAAAGTAATGTTATTGATCTTCGATACCAGTACCCGGGTTTTACCATTTACATTGGGGTTATTAAAATACGAAGTAACACGGTTGCGCAGGTCTTTTGCCTTACCTATGTATATAAGCTCTTTTTCCTTATCCCAAAATTGGTATATCCCCGGTTTGTGGGGAACGTTTTTTAATGCAGCACGATAATCGAATTGGTTCATTAGTTCACTGGTTCATTTTCCCGCGCGTCATTGCGAGGTACGAAGCAACCCCACTTACCAGGTCCGCCATGCATGTGAGGTTGCTTCGTACCTCGCAATGACGTGGTGGTGAGGTTTATTCATACTACCTAAAATTCTAACTTCTTATCCACCTCATTAGTCCCCTTAGCCTGCTGATTATATTGGTTACAGTCAAGCGTAATGCTCACGCCACCTTTGGGTGGAGCAAAGTCCACATTCTTTTTAATACCTAATGATGGATTAGCATATACCTTTTGCATATACAGCGCGAAAATTGGCAGGGCGCTGTTGGCACCTTCGCCAAGCCTTTCAGTACGGAAATGTATATCCCTGTCTTCGCAGCCTGTCCATACGCCGGTTACCAATTGCGGGGTCATGCCAATGAACCAGCCATCGGAGTTATCATTCGGTGTACCGGTTTTGCCCGATATGGGGTTATAAAGGTGATAGGTAAATCCCATACGCGCGCCCGTGCCATCTTTAATAACCGCTTTCATCATATCGGTCATTACGTAGGCGGTTTGCTCATTCATGGCTTGTTTTACCTGGGTATGGTTGGTATACAGCACATTTCCGTGCCTATCTTCTATCCGCAGTAAAAAAGTTGGTTGCGTCCATATACCATGATTGGCAAACGCACAGTAAGCCCCTGTCATATCATAAACCGAGGCATCAAAACTGCCCAGGCATATCGACGGGTATGGTGGCACATCGGTAGTGATGCCCATTTTCTTTATCAGCTCAACAACGGGCACCGGTGTAACCAGTTTCATAACATGCGCGGTTATCCAGTTTTGCGAATGTGCCAGCGCTTCGCGCAAGGTTAGCATACCCGGTATCGTTTCAGTCCGGCCCGAGCGCGGGCACCAGGGCGGGCTGCCGGGGTAGCGGATAGTATCGGGAACATTGTTCACCTCCATACATGGCGAAAAGCCATTGTCAATAGCTACAGCGTACGTGAATGGCTTGGCGGTAGAACCTACCTGCCTTGCACCGTCCATTACCTGGTCGTATTTAAAATGTTCAAAGTTTATGCCGCCCACCCAGGCTTTTATCTCGCCTGTTGCCGGGTCCATGCTCATTAACGAGTTGCGCAGCAGCATCTTACAATACACAATGGAATCAATGGGCTTCATCACCGTATCAATATCGCCGCGCCAGGTAAACAGGTTCACGGTATCGGGTGTATTAAAATTATCCCTTATTTCATCGTCTGATTTCCCTTCCAGCTTCAACTCTTTATACCTGTCGCTGCGGTGCATGCCTTCATCAAGCAGCAGCTTATAGTTATGTATCTCGCGCCAAAGGCTGTGCCCGTGCCAGTGATCATTAAACTGCGCCTGTAGTTTACGCATATACTCACGCTGCGCTTCCTCGGCATAACCCTGCATGGTGGCATCAATGGTGGTATATATTTTAAGGCCATCGCGGTCGAGGTCGTACGGTGTACCATCGGGTTTGGCTATGTTTTTATCAACCAGTATTTTTTGTACCTGCTTTTTAAGCACTGCCCTAAAATATTGTGCAAGGCCCTCGTTATGGTCTATTCGTTGAAACTCAAGATTTAGTGGCTGTTCTTTCAGGTCATCAACCTGGCCGCTGGTTAAGTAACCTTCTTTTTGCATACGCTCCAGTACCAGGTTGCGGCGGCCAATGGCAGCCTTTGGGTGCCTTGTAGGCGAATATAATCCCGGCGCGTTCAGCATACCTACCAGCAATGCGGCCTGGTCGGCATTAAGCTTATCGGGCGTGGTATTAAAATAGGTACGCGCGGCCGATTTTATACCATAAGTATTATATGCACCGAAATCAACCGTGTTTAAATACATGGTTAGTATCTCTTGCTTGGTATAGTGTCGCTCCAACTGAACAGAAATGATAAGTTCCTTTAGTTTTTGGGTGATACGCACAAACGGGTTACGGCTACCGCCGCCATTAAACAGGTTTTTTGCCAACTGCTGTGTAATTGTACTCCCCCCCTGCTGCCTGCCAAGCAGGTTATAAAAAATTATACTAATGGAACGCTGAAAATCAATACCCGAATGCTCATAAAAGCGGCTGTCTTCGGTTGCCACTAAAGCATTCACCACGTAAGGGGATAACTGCTTGTACGTTACGCTCGAACGGTTCTGTACATAATAAGTACCCAATATTTGTTTATCAGACGATATGATCTCCGATGCCTGGTTGCTCTTGGGGTTCTCCAAATCGCGGAACGGCGGCAGCGGGCCGAATAAACCAAACGCGGTAAGTGTGATCAATAAAATGAAAAAAACAACGCAGCCTATGGCCCATTTCCATACGCGCCAGTTATAATGTTTTATTTCCTGTTGCGAAAGTTTAACTTCCTTTTTTTGCATGTTAGTAGTTGTTCTGGTAGAAATCGATATAACTATCCAATAGTTTTTTGCTGGTTAATTTATCCAGGTTTTGGCTCGTTATTATAAAAAAGGTATATCTATCCTTTGGTATGGTCATAATTTCGGGCATAAGCGGAATTATGGCCCTCGCATATGCCTTAACCGAAGCCAAACTGTAAAACCGGCCTACAAATATAAGGCGGTTATCGTTACCTACATCCATTAATTGATGTTTTACATTCGGGTCGTTTAAATTACTGCGGTTAAACTGCCCAATACCAAAACGCGATGGCGCCAAATTAGTATTGTCTTTATAAATATTTATTACGAAATAATAGTTGGTGGTATCGCGCATAGAGAAAATACTTGATACTACCGGTTTTTTAACAGGCGCAGCATTGTTTAGTAGCAGGTCGGCAGCAGGCTTTGCAGCCGGAGTTGTAACCGTTGGGTTGGCTGCCACAGCATTAACCGAATCAGCTTTTGTTTTTGGCTGTGCAGCTTTAGGTTCGGGCTTGCGTACATCAGGTACCGTGGCAAATTTCATGGCGCGGCCGGGATAGCGGAACTCAGTTTCTTTTTTATTTTCAACAGGCGGGGTGAATGGTACCTCGGTAGTATCAGTTGCCAATAAAGCGTTATGCCTTGCCGACATATCAACCAGGTTAGCATTTATATAATTAATATGCTCGGTAACCAGTGGTATGATCAGCCTGTCATTCGGATAGTTTTTGGCAATTTGCTCCAGGTCTCTTTTAAACGCGGCAACCGGTTCATTGTGCCCGGCAGCTATGGCACGCAGGTAATACAGCTGTGCCAGGTATTTACTATCCGGGTATTGCTTAATAACCTGGTCGGCACTGGCAACGGCATTGCTATATTGTTTTTTGTCGTATAAAGCGAAAACCTGGTTGTATGAATTTTTAAATTCAGCATCTTTATCGCCCAGTTTTTTACTGTAATCAGGGTCGATAATGATCTTTGCAAAAGGGGTTTCGGAGTATTTGCTTAGCAACCTGTTCTTGTACTCAGCGGCTTTCGGGTCATTAAGCTCGGCATACAGGCGATACAGGCTATAATATATTGCCGGCAAATTCGGATTGTCGGGGAAACGACGCAGCAGTGTTTCAAAAGCATCTATGGCGCCCCTTTTATCATCCAAAATGTCACGATAAAAATTAGCTATATCAAAATACGCGTTATATATGCGCAGGTTTGATTGTGCCACCAAATCGGGGGTTAGCGGCAGGTTTTGTACAATTTGCTGGCGATAACGCCCGGCTGTAACTGCTTGTGCCGTCCGGGCCGTAGGGTCATTCGCGGCTGTAGGGTCGCCGGTACCATTGAAATTCGGAATATTTGATACTGGTGTACTGGTACGGCTGCTCCGGCGCCAGTTATCCTCAAGTTTACGGGCACCCCATAGTCTTTTAAAATCATTATAGCCCTGGCTCACGGCCTGCGAATTGTAAAAATAAAAAGTGCTGTTGCCCCCTGTGTTAATTACATTACCCTGCGAATTAATATTGCCGCTTGATTTATAGGCATGGGCAGTGCTTGCCTGCATGGCCTGTTGTAATATTTGCCGGTTAACCATCGTATCTATCAATGCGTTCCGCGTTTTTTCGTCAAGTTTGGCCAGCATTTGCAGCGTGTCCTCTCGCGTTATGATCTGCAGCCTGTCGGTAAGCAGTTGCAGGTTATTTGTTTTTTTCTGGATGATGGAATAATCGGGATAATTTGGCGATAAGGTGGTCAAAGTGCTATCATAGTACTTTTTAGCAGTAATATAGTTGGCCTTAAGGTTAAAATTTATATCGGCAATGCGCAGATACGACAGGCCTTTCTGATTTTGGTCCTTTTCACTGGCAGCTACCGATAGCTTATAGTTTTTTAAGGCGTTGTCTATATCCTTATCAGCAAAATAAAGTTGTGCCACCTGGTAATATATCTGGTCCTCAAACTCCTTGTTATTCGGGTTTTTGAGCAGGCTTTTTAATTTATCAATCCGGCTAAGCTTTACACCGTTTTGCGCGTCTTCAATGCGTATGCGGTTAAGGTCGGCGTTAAAGGCCATCTCGAACGGGGCGTTGCTTTTAGCTATTTTAACATAGTTGGCATAGGCATCGTTGTTTTTTTGGTTAAGTTCTTCCAGCTGTGCTAAAATAAACGTCCATCTCAGCCGCTGACTTTTATTTTTACAATATTGTATGGCAAGTTTTGCCATGCTCTCGCCATCGGCATAATCCTGCACATCAATATCATATTGTAATTTGGTGGCATAAATATCGGCCGGGTTAGCTTTTTTAGGGTTGATGTCGGCCATAACCGTATCCAGCTGCAGTTTAGCCAGCGGCAGCTTATTTAAATACATCAGGGTGCGGGCCTTCCAAACCCTGGCCGGGGTTACAATGTCTTTTTGCTGGGGAAATGTTTGCAGCACATAGTTAAAATATTCGTTGGCATTAAAATATTGCCCGCCTAAAAAATTGGCTTTGCCTAAAACCAGGTAGGCATCGCCCAAATAACGGCTTTGTTCTTTTATGGCGATGATCTTATTGGCCTTATCAACAGCGGCCTGCAGGTCTTTATCAAGCGAGCTTGATTTGGTGGCGGTGGTATCCTGGTAAACGTTTAATATCTCGTTGTATGAGTCGATAAAATTCAGGGCATAATCATCCTGCTTTTGTTGTAATAGCTGGTTGGCATTAAACAGGATATTATAATGCGCTGTTAAATTTTGCATATGCCTGTTAAAGTTGCTCTTTTTTTCAAGCGAGCAACCTATGACCAGCAGCAGCAAACATATTAGTATACAGATCCTTTTGGGTACAGAATATATCCTCAAATTAATTAGTATTATAAAAGCTTTGCTAAAATACTAAATAGTATGAAATAGGATTAATAAATTTGAATATGGCAGAAAAAGAACCAGATAATGGCCGCAGCCCTATAAGCGGCTACGCAAAATACAGCGCAATGGGCCTGCAAATGATCGTAATTATAGGCGGGTTTACCTATGCCGGATATAAAATTGATGCAGCTTTTCACCATACCACCCAATGGGTTACCGCCGCGCTCGCGCTTACAGGCGTATTTATAGCCTTGTATGTGGTTATACGAACCATCAGGGGTTAAGCGCCCCATTACCCTCATATGTTGATATTTAATTAGGTGATAGTTAAGCCCGGCATTAAATATTTTGATATTTTTGCGCTCAAATTATCACAAATGAAGACAGGTAGCATAATTGCCTTTTTTTTACTGTTTACATTGCTTATTGCTATCCCCCCGGTAGTTTTGCAGCATAGCGGCAATGGCAATTTACTCGATCCTGGCTTCTGGACCATCTTCGCATTCATGTCGGTATTAACCTTCCTGGTATTAATGCTGATGACGGTAGTATACCAAAAAAATGCCGAATACTTTTCGCAGGCTTTTTTGGGGGGCACCACTTTAAAAATATTAGGCTGTTTGATATTCATATTTGTGTTTTTAGCAAATAATAAGGTAAATAAGCTGGTTTTTGGGGCCGATTTCTTTTATATTTATTTATTAAATACCGGCTTTGAAATTTATGTTTTGTTGCGTAACTTGCGGCACAAAAATTTAAGGTAGAAAACTTCATTTAAATGAATAATAGCTCGATTTTGAACTTAAAACTTTTTAGAATTTCCTTCATTTGCGCGTTTTTTTCGGTATTACTGGCTTTGCCCGGTATAGCATCGGCACAAAAAGATACTGTTAAAAAAGCATTCGACCCTACTCCGGTAATTATGGAGCACATTGGCGATTCACATTCATGGCCGGTATCGCTTCCGCTAATGGCCGAAAAACATATCCCACTACCGGTAATACTTTATACTGATAAAGGGATGGAAGTATTTTCGTCGGCTAATTTAATGCCAGAAGGAACTATATATAAAGGTAGCAATTACAGCTACAGGCTCGAAGGAAACCATATAAAAGCGGTTGATGATTCGGGTAAAATAAATGAAGCGGCCACAGTGGTTGATTTTTCTATCACCCGCAATGTTATAAGCCTTTTCCTGGTGGTAACAGTGCTGTTGATCATATTTTTAACTGTTTCATCAGGCTACAAAAAACGTGCAGGCAAAGCGCCTAAAGGTTTACAATCATTTTTAGAACCCCTTATATTATTTGTACGCGACGATATAGCATTACCTAACCTGGGTATAAAATATGCACGTTTCATGCCGTTGCTGCTTACTATATTCTTTTTTATTTTGATAAATAACTTGTGCGGTATTATTCCATTTTTCCCCGCAGGGTTTAATCTAACAGGTAATATCGCAGTAACGCTTTCATTATCAGTCGTTATATTTTTTGTGGTTAACCTTAATGGTAACAAACACTATTGGAAGCACATATTTTTGCCTGATCCATGGTGGTTGTTTCCTATCCTTATCCCGGTTGAAATCGTTTCGATATTCTCAAAGCCTATCGCTTTAATGATACGTTTGTTCGCTAATATAACAGCGGGCCACATTGTAATACTGAGCTTAATATCGCTCATATTCATTTTCGGTACACTTTGGATATCGCCGGTTTCGGTTATTTTCGTAGTGTTTATGGATTGTATCGAGTTACTGGTAGCATTGCTGCAGGCGTACATATTTACACTGCTTTCGGCACTGTTCATTGGCATGGCTATACAGGACCATCACCACGAGCAGGAAGTTATATAATAACACAATTTTGTAATTAATTATCTAATATATACACGTTTAAATTTAAAACACAATGACTGGAACACTTGGAATGGTTTTAGCACAAGCTTCGGCATTAGCAATGCATGGTAGCGTTGGCCCAATTGGCGCAGGTTTAGCTGCGATTGGTGCTGGTATCGGTATTGGCCAAATTGGTGGTAAAGCTGTTGAGGCTATTGCCCGCCAACCTGAAGCAGTTGGTAAGATCCAAACAAACATGATCATCGCTGCGGCACTTGTTGAAGGTGTTGCCCTGTTTGCGGTGGTTGTTGCCATGCTTGGCGCAAACTAAAAAAAGAATAGCCCGGAGCGATTGGCCCCGGGCTTGTTTTTTAATGTTTGCATTTAATTATTAAAAAAAGAAAGACATACATATAACTATAACATGGAATTAGTTACACCCGATATTGGTTTAGTATTTTGGACCACCCTTTGTTTTGCCATACTACTATTTATACTGGGCAAATTTGCCTGGAAACCTATTTTAGCAGCAGTTCATGAGCGCGAACATTCGATTGAGAGCGCTTTGCTTAAGGCTGAAGCTATGAAAGAGGAAATGGCACGCATGACCAGCGAAAACGAAAACCTATTGAAACAGGCCCGTGCTGAACGCGACGCGATATTATCGGAAGCCCGCAAAGTAAAAGAGCAGATCATTAACGAGGCGAAAGATGCAGCAAACGCTGAAGGCGCTAAAATAATGGAAAAGGCCCGCATTGAAATAAACAGCCAGAAAGCCATAGCTATGGCCGACGTGAAAAACCAGGTAGCATCGCTTTCAATAGAGATAGCCGAAAAGGTATTACGCAAACAATTTGAAGACGCAAAGAAGCAAGACGAATTAGTTAGCGAATTATTAAAAGAAGTTAAGTTGTAATATCGGATTTTGGAATTGGGATTTCGGATTTTTAGTCTGAAATTATAAATCCGAAATCGAACATCCGAAATTCGAAATAAAAGAATATGTCAGAAATAACGGTAGCAATAAGGTACGCAAAAGCACTGATAGACCTTGCAACAGAGCAAAAGGCTTTGGAGCATGTACAAAAGGATATGGAGCTTTTTATACATACCATTAAGGCAAACCCGCAGTTAAACGCGGTTTTGGCTAACCCTATTATATACCACGACAAGAAGATAAAAATATTGGACGGTATATTTACCGATAAGGTAAGCAAGGTAACTATTACCTTTTTTAACCTAATGGTGAATAAGAGCCGTGCCGAAGTATTATATCCTGCCGCGCTGGAATTTGTTAACCTTTATGATGTTACAAAAAACATTACCAAAGCTACGGTGGTATCGGCAACTGAACTTTCAGAGGCTAACAAAAAAACCATTATTGCCGAAATAGAAGCCTTAACAAAGGGAACAGTAAAGTTAACAGCCAAAGTCGATCCATCGTTGATCGGCGGATTTGTACTTACAGTTGGCGACAGGCAGATAGATACCAGCATAAGCAACAGCCTTGCTAAGTTAAAAAGGGAATTTGCGCATCGCGTGGTAACAGTAAACTAAGTAAAAAACAAAACTCTAAAATAAAATTAAAAAATGGTAGAGGTAAGACCAGATGAAGTATCAGCAATATTGCGCCAGCAATTGTCGGGCTTCAAGTCAGAATCTGAATTAGAAGAAGTAGGTACCGTATTGCAGGTAGGCGACGGTATTGCCCGTGTTTATGGGTTAACCAAAGTACAATCGGGCGAATTGGTTGAATTTACAACCGGCTTGCAAGGCATAGTGCTTAACCTTGAAGAAGACAACGTGGGTGTTGTATTACTGGGCCAGAGCGATGATGTGAAAGAAGGTGATACAGTAAAACGTACCAACAAAATTGCTTCTATCAACGTTGGTGAAGGCATGCTTGGCCGTGTGGTAAACACTTTAGGTGAGCCAATTGACGGTAAAGGGCCTATCGCAGGTAAAACCTACGAAATGCCTATCGAGCGCAAGGCGCCTGGTGTAATTTTCCGCCAGCCGGTAACCGAGCCTCTGCAAACAGGTATCAAAGCTATTGACGCGATGATCCCTATCGGCCGCGGACAACGTGAGCTGGTAATTGGTGACCGCCAAACAGGTAAAACCGCGGTTTGTATCGATACCATCATCAACCAAAAAGAATTTTATGCAGCCGGCAAACCGGTATTTTGTATATATGTGGCTTGCGGCCAAAAAGCCTCAACAGTGGCGAATATAGTTCGTACACTGGAGGAAAATGGCGCAATGGCTTACTCAATAGTAGTTGCCGCCAGCGCTGCCGACCCTGCTCCTATGCAGTTCTTCGCGCCATTTGCAGGTGCTGCTATCGGCGAGTATTTCCGCGATACCGGAAGGCCTGCTTTGATCATCTATGATGACCTTTCAAAACAAGCTGTTGCTTACCGCGAGGTGTCGTTATTATTACGCCGCCCACCGGGTCGTGAGGCTTATCCGGGTGACGTATTTTACCTGCACAGCCGTTTATTAGAGCGTGCTGCTAAGATCAACTCAAATGATTCTATCGCGAAAGATATGAATGATTTGCCTGATTCATTAAAAGACATCGTAAAAGGTGGTGGTTCATTAACTGCATTGCCAATTATCGAAACACAGGCAGGCGACGTATCGGCTTATATCCCAACCAACGTAATTTCAATTACCGACGGGCAGATATTTTTGGAATCGAACTTATTTAACGCGGGTGTTCGCCCGGCCATTAACGTAGGTATTTCGGTATCTCGTGTGGGTGGTAACGCTCAGATAAAATCGATGAAGAAAGTTGCCGGTACCCTGAAACTTGACCAGGCACAATACCGCGAATTAGAGGCTTTCTCGAAATTCGGTTCAGACCTTGACGCTTCAACCAAAACCGTACTTGATAAAGGCGCACGTAATGTGGAGATGCTGAAACAAGGCCAGTATTCGCCGGTAACTGTTGAAAAGCAGGTAGCAATGGTTTACTTAGGTACTAAAAACCTGATGCGTAACGTACCTGTAAACAAGGTAAGGGAATTTGAAGCTGAATTTACTACTCAGTTACAGGAACGCCACCCGGAAACACTGGAAGCGTTAAAAGCAGGTAAACTGGATGATTCAGTAACCAGCGTGCTGGAAACAGTAGCGAAGGAACTTTCAGGTAAATATTAAAATTAGTATCAAGTAGTTAGTATCAAGTATCAAGCCAAAAAATATTTGATATTCGATATTAACTACTTTATACACCATAAATAAATAGTTGATACTCAAAAGATTTAGTGCAATATCAAATTTTGATACTTGATACTAACTACTTGATACTCAAAAAGAATGGCTAATTTAAAAGAAGTAAGAAACAGGATAGCATCGGTAAGCTCAACGCAGCAGATCACCAAGGCCATGAAAATGGTTTCGGCTGCTAAGTTAAAGCGTGCCACTAACGCCATTGTTGCGCTGCGCCCTTATGCCAATAAGCTTAAGGACCTGCTGGCCAACCTTTCGGCAAGCTTGGAAGACGGTTCTTCGCCCTACCTGGCGGAGCGTGAGCCAAATAAAGTGCTGGTAGTGGTTGTAACCTCAAACCGTGGTTTGGCCGGCGCCTTCAACACCAATGCTATTAAAACTGCCAATAATATTATTGCCGAAAAATACAGCAGCCAGCTACATGCCGGTAATGTTTCGATAGTGGCCATTGGTAAAAAATCGCAGGAGTATTATACCAGGCGCAAGTACAATGTGATTGGCAACAATAACGATGTGTACAGCGATCTTAACTTTCTGAATGTTTCGAAAATTACCGAAAGCATTATGGAAGGTTTTGTTAAAGGCGAATATGACCGTGTTGAGCTGGTTTATAACCAATTCCGCAATGCGGCGGTACAGATACTGACCACCGAGCAGCTGTTACCTGTCCCTAAAACCCAAAAGCCTGAGCCTGCTAAAAGCAATACCAAAGAAGCAGCTGATTCGGGCGTTAAAGTTGATTATATACTGGAGCCATCGCAGGAAGCTATTGTGGAGCAATTAATACCAAAGAACATCAAAATACAGCTTTACAAAGCCGTACTTGACTCGCACGCTTCAGAGCATGGCGCACGTATGACCGCGATGGATAAAGCTACTGATAACGCCGGAGAACTGTTAAAAGCCTTAAAGCTTTCGTACAACCAGGCACGCCAGGCAGCCATCACCACCGAGCTTACCGAAATTGTAAGCGGCGCGGCAGCTTTAGCGGGTGCATAATTGAAATATTAAATAACTGACTATTATAAAGAACGAAGGGTTCCGGTTTACCGGGGCCCTTTTTTGTTTGGGGGGATTTGTGATTGCGAAACGTGTAGGAAAAGGTAGCCGATTGGGTTACCTTTTCAACCCGCACCGTATTAATATCAAAACCACATAACATCATGAAAAACAGTATTTTAATTATACTTCTCTGCGGAGCGGTAATGGCAGCCTCATGCAATAATGCCAGGGATTATAAAGCCCTAAATGCGGCAAGTTCTGATAGCGCACTGGTAGCTTCGGATAGTGTTGCACCACAAGCCAAGCTGGTAAAAACTGCCGATATGCGCTTCAAAGTAAAAAATGTTGAACAAACCGGTGAAAGCATTACCGCTTTGACCACGAAGTACAATGGCATGGTAATGCACCACAACATGAACGCATCTAACGAACAGACAAGCGATATCCGTTTAAGTAATGATTCAGTACTGCGGGTATCGCGGTTTAATACTACTGCTGATATGATAGTTAAAATACCATCGGAAAAGATAGATGAATTTATGAATGCTGTTGGCCGGATGGGCATTTATGTAAATGCGCGGCGGATGGACATTGAGGATAAATCGCTGGATTATTTATCATCACAAATGAAACTGAACAGCCGGAAAGAGTTGATAAGCCAGCAAAAAGCCGGAAAGGTGGTATTTAAAAACCCCGACGCGGTGCTTGATCTGAAAGATGGCCTGGTGGATGAACAAATAAACAACCGCAAAATTGATGATGCAGTAAAATACAGTACCATCAGCCTTGACTTTTACCAGAGCAATACCATAAGCAAAGAAATTATAGTTAATGATGACCCGGAAAGCTATAAACTACCTTTCGGCAATAGGATTTTGATTGCTTTTGGTGATGGTTGGAATATATTTAAGGAATTAGTGATTTTATTGGCTGATATGTGGGTGTTTATTGTTGCCGGCGCTGCGGTTTGGATCGGTGTGAGGTGGTATAAAAGGAAGTATACACGGTTCAATTTTCCGCTTTAGATTTAAATATGAATTTCGAATATTGAATAATGAAGTAAAAAACACACAATACCTTCGATATTAGATATTCGAAATTCAGTGTTCGATATTAAATAAAAAGAAAGGGGATATAATGGCCGTCCTATAAAAAAATCCCCCCGGCAGCCACCTGTCGAGGGAACCATTAACCAAACCCTGAAAAAAATACAAAAAATCTATAAGCAGGTTTACGAGTGTTGTTTACAAAAGGTTTTATTTATTTTGTTGAAAACAGATTATATATTTTCGGCAAACATTTCTATTTTTGCGTACTTAATAAGTAGTTATGAAGATAAAGTTAGTTGACGAAGAAACCGAAGACAGGTCGTTGCCATTTGTAAAAGTGTTGATTGCAGGTATATTGATTGCTATTGTGGGCCTTTACCTGCGTTTTGCTGGCTTTACTTATGCTAAACAGGTTGCTGATGTTATCTTCGGCATTGCTATCATCATTATATTTAAAGTGGTGTTCGACTGGATGAAAGTTCCTGCGCCGCGCTCAAAAGACTAATTTCCCAGTCTGAATAAAAATGCTACCGAACCACTGGTACCCACACCTGTGTTTCGCCCTGCAACAAACTGCGCGCCTGTTAAGAATATCGAAAAGGTGCGACTGAATGAATGCCCGTAGCTTAACGATACCTGCTCAAACTGAAAGTTTTTGCTTGCAAGCGGGTTCTCCAAATTGAATTTCTTGTTATCGCTTACTGTATAAAACCCGCCGAATGAAGCGGATATCTGATTTTTAAACTTGTTATCGAGCGTTAAGCCAAATGTGGCATTATACCTATCCTGTATCGGCCCCTGGTCGCCAAAGTATTGCCTTACACCATTATCTATATCAAAATAGTAATTTCGACTAAAAACTGTACCGCTTCCTGCAAATGAAAGCTTAAGTTCCGCCCCTTCTTCACCATAACCTAATTGGGGCTGGCCGGGTACATTTTTATACATTGGGGTAATGGCCGTGCCTTGTAACGAGAAATAATAAACATAGTTAATGTTGGCCAGGTAATACTTTATACCTGTTTCCAGATCCGTAAGTCCCGAATAACTTTGACTGAAACCCGTTTGCATAAAATTGTTAGTGGCATAAGGCAACAAACCAACCACGCTGAAACGGCGCGAAATGCCATACTCGGCATATAATGATATGAGTGTAGAATTAAATTTACCGTTTGAAGGAAAAGGCCTTTTTACACCTGTTGAGTCCCATTCCTTATTGGCAAAAAAGTAGCTTACCGATGGCTGTATGAGCAACCGGCCTGGCCTTAAAGGGAAACCACCTGCATGGGCGCTGTTTTGCGATGCAATAGTAATTATTGTAATAACCAGCAGATATTTTAGTAAGGGCCTCGTAAATGTCATATCATTTATATAGTTGTAGCTGATGCCTTTTTTATACGTAATTAATGTTCATTGGTTCATTAGTGTGAGTGACTTAAAACAAACCGAATGTATCGCGCATCCAGCGGCCTTCATACACCTTGTAGGGATAGCCTACTTCGTGCCCAAGGTCGCGGAAGATGATCAGGTGCTTTTTTGATGAAAGATTGTTATAATCAATGTACGCGTTATTTGGTGGCACAATCGGGTCTAACAAGCCCATGCCTAACAACGTAGGGCATTTTATCATGGTGGCGAAGTTTTTGGTATCGAAATAATCCAAATTGTGCATCACCTTGCTAAAACTAAGGGCCGGTCGGGCTTGTATGTATTTGCGTATGTCAATCAACGGCCAGTCTACTTCCCCATTCAGGTTATTTACATCACTTAAAATAGGGTTCTGTGCCGAGCATAAAGCTACCCTGTGATCAACCGCCGCGGTAGCGATAGCCAAAAATCCGCCCATACTACCGCCTGACACGATGATCTGATCGTGGTTAAGTTCGGGGCGGCTGAAAATAAAGTCAACGGCGCGTACGCAATCCATAATTACGCCGCGCATTACATATTTATTCTTATCGTCTATATGATAAAAAATGTATTCATCGCGCATGGTGTGTATCACATCGCGGCTATTGCCCTGTCCGCGTACGTTAAGGGTAATAATGGCAAGGTCGTTATCGGTACCAAACATGGGTGGCAAGCTTACCTGGTAGCCCGGTAAACCGAGCAATACGGCAAATTTTTTATTCTTCCCTCCTACTTTGGGTACGGTTAAATAGCCGCGAATGGTAAGGTTATCCAGCGACTTCATCTCGAAACGGTAAACCTTGCGGTTATCGCGGGTTGAATCGGGCAGGTAAGTAACCTTGAAGTCGGGTTTTACAGTGGCTAATTCCTTTTTGGCATTATCCCAAAATGCATCAAAATCGGCAGGCTTTGGATATTGCGACCGTAATTCCTCGGGGCGTATACCGAAAGCGCGGCGGGTGGTATCGTCGTAATCAGTAACGTTCACCATAAAATTCACTTTGTAAAATCCGGCTTTGGCTTCGGGTATTTCAAAGTCGTACCTTTCTTTGCTGTTTTTCCCAATTTTAACGTTAACAGTTTTGCTATCGAGCTTCTTATCCGTCATAGTAAAAACCTGGTACGATACGGTGCCCGTTTGCTCATCACCAGTAGGGTTATTTACCACAAAACCAAATTTGGCCTTTTCGTCAAAAACACCTGTTTTACTGCCGGGTATCAGCGTGGTCGATACAGCTTTTTCGTCGTTATCGCTATCATCGTCGCCTTTATCTTGTGCCAGGGCTGGTTTTATGCCTGCTATCGCTAACACGCAAATTATCGCGCTTAAGTATTTAAGTATATTTTTCAAGCTCATATTTTAGTTATGCACTTATTTTTGCCGCCTCGTTTTCAGGGTTGCGGGGTTTATTTTTTATCAGGAAATCAGATCTGCGAATATAATGGTTCAAAGGTTCCTCTATCAGCTTAAATAAAGTTACCGAAATTATATTTAGGATGATGAACGCATACACCAGGTTCAGCCAGTCGTATTCGAATGGCGAATGCCATTCAACGCCCCATTTATCATACAAATTAAATACCCAATCGTTTAAACTATCGCAGGCATTCCTTATCAGCGTTTCCATCCAGCCTAAATGCACCAGGTAAAATATGTATGAGCTTTTGCCCAATAGTTCGATAAAAGGCAGTTGCAGGAACTTTTTAAAGGTAGTGGTTTCGGTTAATATGCCATAAAAGAAAAATGATACCGCTATGCACAAAAAGTAATTATTGGTAATTATACCTACCGGGCTCTCCAGCCCTGCCGCCCAGCCGGCTGGTACAGGTTGAAACGCCATAACAAGCACGCAAGCGAATATCAATATAAACCCGCCGTAAGTAAATGGTATTTTGGTAGTGCGTTCGAAACCTTTTTTGAGCATAATTTTGGCTAACTGCACCCCCACAAAAAACTCAAAACACCTGCCGAAGAAGGTAAACAGCATAACAAAAGTAAAGTTGCCAAAGAAGCCATACCAGTTTATTGGGCCGAAAATAAGCACCATTATTATGGCGAAAGCTGTTATCACCACTGGCTGTATATAAAATTTACCGTACCGTTTTGCGATGAGGAAAATGACAGGCGCTGAAAAGTAAAAGCATTCCTCGACCGTGAGCGACCAGCCCTGCGCTATACCCGAATCCCAAAACTGGTAAAAAAACCCGCGGATAAAGGTTACGTTCATTATCAGCAGGCCAATAGGGTTCACATTGGCATTTTTAGGTCCGCCGAGTATGCTGACATCCTTAGTGAAATAATAATATACAAATGCCGCTATGGTAAGCAGGAAATACATGGGATAAATACGCGCCACACGATTTTTAAGGTATTGAAGGAACCAGTCTTTTGAAAGGCCGCTGAACCTGTCGTAATACCTGAATGTGATCAGGAAGCCTGACAGCACGAAAAATATCGATACACCGATATGGAACTCGCCAAAAAAACGCTGCAGCAATGGCGGAAAAGTGGCATCAAATATATAACAGTAGTGTGATATAAATACCAGGTATGCCGCCATAGCGCGCACCCCTGTTAGTGCCGGTATGTATTTTGAATCGCTGCGTTTTGACAAAACGGTGGTTTGTTTTATTTCGAAATTAAATAATTTTCGGGATAGTATACGGAAAATATGGGGTAGAGGTTGTCAGCCCCCTCTAAATTTCCCACGGTTGACAAGACTTTTATTTACGCCTTTATTATTAAAAGCCCTGCCTACAGGGGATCCAGCTTGAATAGCTTGCGTTTGTGCTTTGCGCCTATCTCGGAAAAAGCATTGCACTCAAAAAAACTTTATATTATGTACTCGATACCCTCATGTATGCCCGGCTCGCCCTCTCTGTCATTTGGGCCAACGTTTTTTAAGTGCTGATACTTGATACTAACTACTTGATACTTTTCGCTAAGGCATTATAATGGTTTTACGGTGTCGAGCTTTTTGCCGGTATCGGGCATGGCTTGTTTGGGCGAATCGGCGGGTTTTACTGTGCTGTCTACAGTAGGCGGCACCGTGCTGGAGCTATCCTGGTAATTTTGTGCCCGATGGCTGCCGCAGGCGGTTAGTGCCAGTATAGCGGTGAAGCTCATGCTTATTAATATCTTTTTCATTGCTTGATATAATACTCTTAGTTATTACAAATGGAATGGCGTGTGGTTTTTAGTTTTTTGCAAACTGGCAACTGCTTACTGCAACTGTAATCACTATCTTTGCCCCAACCAATTATATCGCATGGAAAGTGTGAGCGTTTACCACAGTAAGAATAAGATACGTTTTGTTACGGCGGCCAGCCTGTTCGACGGGCACGATGCTACCATAAATATTATGCGCCGCATTTTGCAAAGCAGCGGTGCCGAAGTGATACACCTGGGCCACAACCGCAGTGTGGATGAGGTGGTTAACTGCGCCATACAGGAAGATGTGCAAGGTATTGCCCTCACCAGTTACCAGGGCGGCCACGTGGAATATTTTAAATATATGCATGACCTGCTGGCCGAGCGCGGCGCGGGGCATATTAAGATTTTCGGCGGCGGCGGCGGCGTGATATTGCCGAAGGAGATAGATGAGTTGCAGGCTTACGGTATTACCCGCATATACTCGCCCGATGATGGCCGCACAATGGGCCTGCAAGGGATGATAAACGATATGCTGCAACGCTGCGACTACCCGGTGCGCACCCATTTGAACGGCGAGTTGAAGCACTTGAAGGATAAGGATGGCGCGAGCATAGGGGCGCTGATAACGCTGGCGGAAGCGGGTGAAGCCCCCCCCCCCGACCTGTCCAAAGCAGAGGGAGCTAAGATGATACCGGTTTTGGGCATTACAGGGACAGGTGGATCGGGGAAATCATCGCTGGTGGATGAGCTGGTGCGCCGGTTGCTGATGGAAACGGATAAGTCGGTGGCCATAATATCAGTCGACCCCAGTAAGCGGAAAACAGGCGGTGCTTTGCTTGGCGACAGGATACGGATGAACGCGATAAATTCGCCGCGGGTGTATATGCGGTCGCTGGCTACACGACAGGCCAACTTGGCGCTGAGCGGGCATGTGCAGGAGTCGGTTGATATTTGCAAGGCTGCCGGATATGATTTGATCATTGTGGAAACCAGCGGCATTGGGCAGAGTGATACCATGATAACGGATTATTGCGATGTATCGCTCTATGTTATGACCCCCGAATTTGGCGCTGCTACGCAACTGGAAAAGATAGACATGCTTGATTTTGCCGATGTAGTGGCGATAAACAAGTTCGACAAGCGGGGCGCTTTAGATGCCATCCGCGATGTGCGCAAACAATATAAACGCAATCACCAGTTATTTACTGCCAAGGACGATGAACTGCCCATATACGGCACCATGGCCTCGCAGTTTAATGACCCCGGGATGAACGGGTTATTCGCGGCGATGTTGGAAGTGGTGAAGAAGAAAACGGGGGTGGACTTGATGGGTGGCGCGGATGGTGTGGCGGGTAGCATGAGTAGTGGCGAAAAAAGTTATATCATACCGCCGGACAGGGTGCGTTACCTGGCCGAAATTGCGGAGAGCAGCAAGGCTTATAGCGATTGGGTGAATGAGCAGTGCGGCGTGGCGATGAAGCTGTATAATTTGAGGGGGGTAATGGATTTACTAAACAGCCCCACCCAAACCCTCCCAGGTAGGGCGGGCTTAAAAAAGGGCAAGGCCAAAGTCTCCCCTACCGGTGGAGATTTAGAGGGGGCTTACGCTTATCTTGAAGGACACCTGCACCCCGATTGCAAGCGCCTTTTAAATGAATGGCCCAATACGGTTAGGCAATACAAGGCCGAAAATTTTATATACAAAGTGCGCGATAAGGAGATAAAGCAGCCTTTGTTTTATACCTCATTATCACAACTAAAAATACCTAAGATAGCCCTGCCGCGTTACGAGGCCTGGGGCGATATTTTGCGCTGGCTGCTTACTGAAAATGTGCCGGGCGAATTTCCTTATACTGCCGGCGTATTCCCGCTGAAACGTGAAGGTGAAGACCCGACACGCATGTTTGCCGGCGAGGGAGGCCCCGAACGGACTAATAAACGTTTTCATTATGTATCGCTGGGTCAGCCTGCGCACAGGTTGAGTACGGCGTTTGATTCGGTTACCTTGTATGGCGAAGATCCGCATATACGGCCTGATATTTATGGCAAAATTGGCAACGCGGGGGTAAGTATAGCTACGCTGGATGACGCTAAAAAGCTCTACTCTGGCTTTGATCTGTGTGAGGCATCGACCTCGGTTTCCATGACCATCAACGGCCCTGCCCCTATGCTGCTTGGCTTTTTTATGAATGTGGCAATCGACCAGCAATGCGAAAAGTATATAAAAGAACACAAACTTGAACATTTGGTAGAGGCAAAGTTTAAAGAGGTTTATGATGATAAAAGGTTGCCCCGCCCCTATTATGACGGGAAGTTACCAAAAGGAAATACTGGCTTAGGCCTCACACTCCTCGGCTTAACCGGCGACCAGGTATTACCACCCGACATTTACGCTAAAATAAAAGCCTATGCCATAGCCACCGTGCGCGGCACCGTGCAGGCTGATATACTAAAAGAGGACCAGGCGCAAAACACATGCATCTTCAGTACCGAATTCGCCTTGCGGATGATGGGCGATATACAGCAGTATTTTATTAAAGAGAAGGTGCGTAATTTTTACTCGGTTTCCATATCGGGCTACCATATTGCCGAGGCGGGAGCGAACCCTGTTACGCAACTGGCATTTACTTTGAGCAACGGCTTTACTTATGTTGAATATTATTTAAGCCGTGGGATGCATATTGATGATTTCGCGCCAAATCTATCTTTCTTTTTCAGTAATGGCATCGACCCGGAATATTCGGTTATCGGCCGTGTAGCGAGGCGCATTTGGGCTAAGGCGATAAAGAATAAGTATAAAGGAAATGACAGGTCGCAAAAACTGAAATACCATATACAAACAAGCGGTCGTTCATTACACGCGCAGGAAATTGATTTTAACGATATACGCACCACTTTGCAGGCTTTGTATGCGATTTACGATAACTGCAACTCGCTGCATACCAACGCTTACGACGAAGCGATAACCACCCCTACCGAGGAATCGGTGCGCAGGGCGATGGCCATACAATTGATCATTAACCGCGAATTGGGATTAGCTAAAAATGAGAACCCGTTGCAGGGGGCTTTTATTATTGAAGAATTGACCGACTTGGTTGAAGAAGCGGTGATGAAGGAATTTAAAGCGATAAACGAACGCGGCGGTGTATTAGGCGCAATGGAAACCATGTACCAGCGCGGCAAGATACAGGAAGAATCGCTGTACTATGAAACATTAAAGCATACCGGGGAATATCCGATTGTAGGTGTTAATACCTTCCTGAATAAAAAAGGCTCGCCCACGGTAATCCCCGGCGAAGTAATACGTGCTACAGAGGAAGAAAAACAATACCAGATCAATGCCTTGCAGGCTTTCCAGCACCGGAACGAACAGACAGTACCGCAACTGCTAAAACAACTGCAAACCAAAGCTATAGCTGGTGAAAATGTATTTGAAAGCCTGATGGAAGTGTGCAAATATTGCTCATTAGGGCAAATATCGCATGCCCTGTACGAGGTTGGCGGGCAGTACAGGAGGAATATGTAGGGTTGAGTAATTCAAAAACGGGTGTCATTCTGAATAATAAAATTGAGACTCAACTCCAAAGAGGAAATGACAACCGGCCCAGTGCGATGATATGCCGCCATCATTTTGGCTAAAGCCCATTTTTGTTATTTATATTATCCGTTGGCTGAAGCCAACGGCAATAGGAAGAGTTAAATATTGCCGTCCTATTTATGGGACGGAACAAAAAACAAGGGAAAGGCTTTAGCCAAAAACTATGTCATGGGTAGAATGACACTTCCTCTTATTTTACTTATGCGGCGCTTTAAACAACAAAAATGCTACTATATCAACCAAAAAATGTACCGCTATCAACACTTTAATGTTGCGGTATTTCTGGTAATGATAACCGAATACCATTCCTAATATAAAAGCGAACAGCAATTCGTGATAGGTTTTATAGCTTAAATGGATAAAAGCGAATAGTAATGCCGATATAACAACCGCTACATGCTTATTCTTAAAAAACACTGATAAACGACTGAGTATATATCCCCTGAAAATAAATTCTTCGGTAATACCTGCGGTTATGGCCGAAAACCACATTAATGTTGGGTATTTTTTCATAGCCATTATCGCTTTGATAAAAACAGCATTATTTTCATGCAATCCAAGCAATACGAGTATGTGGGCAACAAACCCAGCTGCAAAACAAAGCAGGTATACACCAATAATGGCTTTAATATAAAATGCTGTATCATATTTTTCTTCCTGCCATAAAAAGAAATTTTGCACTTCGCCATAGCAGGCATATAAAAACACCAGGCCTACAATCGCCCATATCAATAAGCGCGAAATAAATATTTTGAGGCTATAATCTATACCCGTTGGGATAATGAGCAACGACAGAAAAGGGTACAGTAGAAAAGGAAGGGTGATACCGGTTATCATCAGCGCACGCAACCGCCGGGAATTAACATCAATGGTTTGTGAATCCGGTATATCCGGGGTTTCGTCGGCGGTCATCAGGTTAATTATGTGCTAAGGTTCAAAAGATTATTTTCTAAAACCAATATAGTGATTTTATTCATGGTAATGAAGCCCGAAGCAAACATATTTCAGGCAAAAACTATTGTAGACATTAATGGGTTAATACATTACTTATGGAAACGATATTAGCTAAGGCATTTCACGTGCTCATCATTGTTATGATGGTTGCATTTGTGGTATTCAGCCTGCTTGCCGCAAGCGGCCGTTTCGATAACTGGACCACGCATTACATCCGCCGATCGGTAAAAAAACGGCGGTCGTTATGGGCACGGTTAATCCGCAGGCGTGGTGAGTCGGCCCACTGAGCGTTTATCAGGGGGCAGGGCCATAAATTTCTTATAGCTATCATTTATATACACCGCCAATGATTGGCCACCATTACTTTTGATAAACGCGTAACTTGGGCGGTACATGGTCATAAAATCTTCCAGGTCCTGCCCTTTTAAAGGCACAAGGCTCCCAACGTAGGCAGCATTAAATACCTCATCCACTTTTTCCTGCTGCATTTCCATCGCAAAATAGCGTTTAAGCCTGCGGGCCTGCTTTCCTTCCCTGCTAAACCAGCTGCTTGGTGAAAGTACATACACCTTGCTTTTCTGGTAAACTTCCGGATATTCCTGGCGCGGGTTGAAAGCGGCACCGCGCCTGGCGCTAATTTTCACTTCGCGAAGGGCAATGGTCATTATTTCCATTTTTATATGCTTGGGCTTCATATCTATCACATACAGCGTATCATTCACATAGCCCGGCGCAGTAAAAACAAGAGTATGGCCAGTTTCGGCATTTATTTCAAACTCACCATTCTTATCCGTAAGTGCCAATTGGTTGTTGGTCATATCCTTTATGAAAACGTTACTTAAGCGTGTATTTTTTCCGGCTTCTTCAACAGTACCTTTTAAAGGGTTTTGAGCGTAAACAATGCCGGTTGTAAAAACCAGCATTACAATGGTGATAAATTTCAGTTTCATAGCTTCGTATAGGTTATGCTAAAGCTAAATAATTTTAACCGCATCCTTTCACGTTTTAACAGTTATTTAACAGATTGGTTGTGTAATATTATTGTAGAAAAAAAACCAACCCCTCTAAGTCTCCCCATAGGGGAGACTTAGAGGGGTTGGTTTTTAATGCCCTCCCTACCGGGGAGGTTTGGTTAGGCGTGCTACAAAGGTATATTCCCGTGTTTTTTCCTCGGGTTATTCACCACCTTATTTTCAAGCATCTTAAATGCCTGTATCAGTTTTTGGCGGGTTTCTTCGGGCACTATTACGGCATCAATAAAGCCACGCTCAGCAGCACGATATGGATTAGCAAATGTATCGGAGTACAGTTGCTCCATCTCCTTCCATTTAGCTTCCTTGTCCGCGGCCGTACTTATCTCGCGCTTAAAAATAATCTCGGCTGCGCCTTTTGCGCCCATAACAGCAATTTCGGCGCTGGGCCAGGCAAAGTTCATATCGGCACCAATGTGTTTGCTGTTCATCACATCATAAGCGCCGCCATAAGCCTTACGAGTGATCACGGTTATACGTGGCACGGTCGCCTCGCAGAACGCATACAACAGTTTGGCGCCGTTGGTAATAATGGCGTTCCACTCCTGGTCGGTGCCGGGTAAAAAGCCGGGAACGTCCTCAAAAACCAGCAGCGGAATATTAAAACTATCGCAAAACCGCACAAACCTCGCTCCCTTGGTTGATGAATGTATATCCAACACCCCCGCTAAAAAAGCAGGCTGATTAGCCACGATGCCAATGCTGCGACCTGCTAATCGTGCAAAGCCCACCACAATGTTTTCGGCGAAATCTTTATGCACCTCTAAAAAGCTACCTGCATCTATTACATGGTTTATCACCTCGCGCATATCATAAGGCTGTGAAGCATTTTCGGGCAGCAACGTATTCAGTTCAGGGCGAAGCTCATTCTTGGCCTCATAAGGTATTTCGGGGGCCGTATCCTCGCAATTTTGCGGCATATAACTTAATAACTGTTTAATATGCTGGATAGCGGCAATTTCGTTTGGACAGGCAAAATGCGTAACACCCGATTTTGTTGCATGTGCTGTTGCCCCGCCCAATTCCTCCGAAGTTACGGTTTCATGCGTAACGGTTTTTACCACGTTAGGGCCGGTGACAAACATATAAGAGGTATTTTCCACCATCAAAATAAAGTCGGTAATGGCAGGCGAATACACCGCGCCGCCCGCGCAGGGCCCCATAATGGCCGATATTTGCGGTACCACGCCCGATGCCATGGTGTTGCGGTAAAATATATCGGCATAACCACCTAACGATACTACGCCTTCCTGTATCCTCGCCCCGCCCGAATCATTTAGCCCTACTACCGGCGCGCCATTCTTCATGGCCAGTTCCATTATCTTGCATATCTTCTCGGCGTGTGTTTCCGACAGCGAACCGCCAAAAACGGTAAAATCCTGCGAAAAAACATATACCAGCCTGCCGTTTATGGTTCCATAACCGGTAACAACGCCATCGCCGGGGTATTTCTCCTTTTCCATCCCAAAATCAATCGAGCGGTGCGACACCAACATCCCTATTTCTTCAAATGAGCCTTCGTCCATCAAAAAATGGATGCGCTCGCGGGCGGTAAGTTTTCCTTTTTTATGTTGTGCCTCAGTACGTGCCTGGCCGCCACCCAAAAGCGCTTCGGCCTGTTTTTGCTTCAGTAAATTTATTTTGTTATCCACGGTATGGTTTATAATTGTGCAAGATGCTAATTTTTTGGTTTAGTCGGTAGCCGGGAGTTAATAGTCTTGAGTCTTTTTTAAAAGATAATCAGGGTGTTCCCCTGCGGGTCGGGCTTTTCGCTTATACGCCTGCAAGCTTTAGGCACTGGGCCGGTATCCGCTACAATCCCTCACGCATTTCTCCGAACCTTGATTTACTTGATTTGAAGATTGTTTGATTATCCTTCAATCTCTTAATCCGCTTAATCAAGGTTCAGACAATATCATTACATTTGGTTTTACCATCAAAATAATTGTTATCGCCAATTATAATGCAGTTAAAAATTATCCATAAAATCGAAATCATTCTGGGGTCGATTTTTATACTGAGCTATTTCCTTTCAATATATTGTGATGAAAGCTTTGCATTAATCTCATGGTTAAGCTCTCTTATTTTAATTGTAATTTATTGTCCATTTGGTTATTATACATTACGATCTTCTAATGTTCATCCCCCAAATCTAATTTTCTTTGGATTTTTATTCGCAATTTCTGTTGCTTCTCTGTCATTCACACTAATGAAAATAGATCTTTTTTGGATGACAACGCTAATTATTATGCTAACGTTTGTTATAGTCGCGATATGGAGAGCAATGGCTGTTTATATATTTCAATATAACAAAAATATTGGACTACAATAATGGAATATCAATAAGATTCTTAATATTATTCATCTTCATGGTTTATGTAGTCTTAAGTTATAATTTGAATTTTCAATAATTAAATAATTATGTCATCACCCAACAATAGCCGCCGCAAATTTGTAGGCAACCTAAGTATCGCCACCGTTGCAATTGCCGCCACACCCGTGTTAAGCAAAGCCAGTCTTTTTAAGATAGATGATAGCATTACCGTCGGCCAGATCATGGACAAATTCATCAGCCAGGTACCCGGCTCGCCATTCCCCAATACTGTTGATACCTTAAAAGCAGGCAACCGCGATACTGTTGTTAAAGGCATAGTTACCGCTATGTTCCCTACTGTGCCGGTAATAAGGCAGGCTATCGACCTAAATGCAAATTTCATCTTATGCCATGAACCTACTTTTTACAACCACGAGGATGATGTAACCTGGCTGCAAAATGATGATGTATACCGCTACAAAGCCGGCTTGCTGAAACAACATGGTATTGCTATTTGGCGCAATCATGATTACATACACAGCCTGCGGCCCGATGGCGTTATAACCGGTGTTGTTGACCAGCTCGACTGGAAGAAATATCAAAAAACGCCAGACACTTTCGATATGGGCACAGGCGTAAGTTTAAGCGAACTGATAAGCCATGCCAAAAAGAAGCTGAACATTGAAAAGGTACGCTACATTGGCGACCTGAACCAAAACTGCAAAAATGTGCTGTTAATGGTTGGCGCAGCAGGTGGTAAGGCACAGATCAGCGCGATCAACACCATAAAACCTGATGTGCTGGTTTGCGGTGAAATAAGCGAATGGGAAACCGCCGAATATGTGCGCGATGCCCGAGCGGAAGGCAGGCAATTGGCATTGGTGGTATTGGGCCACATTGCCAGCGAGGAGGCAGGGTCGGTTTTTATGGCTGACTGGTTAAAGCAGTATTTCCCGAATATTAAAACAACCCATATCAATTGCGGGAATTCGTTATCATTTGCATAGCCAGCCCAATCCTCCCCGGTAGGGAGGGCTTAAAAAACACTTTTTAAGAAAGTCTCCCCTACCGGGGGAGATTTAGAGGGGGCTTATGCTAAGACGAACCAAAGACGAACGTACACTTAAAGAAAACCTGCTGCTGGCATCATCCACGGCATTTGTTTCCGGGGCCACAAATGTGGCCGGGGTTATCGCGTTTTTGGCTTTTACTACCAATATGACCGGGCACTTTGCTAATCTTGCAAAAAATGTTATCGAGCAGAATTATGAGCAGGTGTTACTTTTCTTAATATGGGTATTCCTGTTTTTCGCAGGTGCTTTTACAGCCAATTTCCTGGTGCGGTGGCAGTCGAACAAAAGTGCTTACAGGGCAAATGCGGCACCAATTGTCCTAGAGATCATAATCCTGCTTTTCGTAGCTTACTATGGGCGTAATTATTACAGCGAAACACTGGAAGAAAAACAGCTTATTACCAGCGCGGTTATATTAGCTATGGGTTTGCAAAACGGCCTGGTGTCAAATGTATCGGGCGGATTAATTAAAACATCGCACCTAACCGGCGTATTTACCGATCTTGGGGCCGATGTAGCAGAATGGCTATACCCTAACAACCCTAAAAAAACAGTTATACTTAAAAATAAGATGTACATCCGCCTAACCATATTGCTGTTTTATTTTTTAGGCGCATTAGCGGGGGGATACTTTTTTGATAAATACGAGTTCGCTATATTTTATTTTATTCCGGTGATACTGTTTACTATTTTATATTACGATATTTCGCCCATTGCTTTGCATAAACTAATGCGGCTATTTTCACCCAGAAATACAAATAATTAATACCTTTGACAACCTATGTGCGCTAAAAAACTGATACATGATACCAGCCATATCTCCTACGAATCGCTGCTTAAAGGCAATGAGGAGTTTATTGCCCGGTCATTAGAATCCGACCCCGATTTTTTTACCAAACTTGCCAACGGCCAAACCCCGCCTATTTTATGGATAGGTTGTGCCGATAGCCGTGTACCCGCCAACCAGATAACCAACACCGCCCCAGGCGAGATATTTGTACACCGCAATATTGCCAACATGGTGATACACTCGGATATGAACATGCTGTCGGTTCTGGATTACGCGGTGAATGTACTGGAGGTAAAGCATGTAATTGTAACCGGTCACTACGGATGCGGTGGTGTCATGGCCGCCATGACCAACAAACAATTCGGCCTTATTGATAACTGGCTACGTCATATAAAAGACGTGTACCGCCTGCACGCCAGCAAACTCGACCTGATAAAAGATGAAAAGGAGCGCGCCGCCAAACTGGTGGAATATAACGTAGTGGAAAATGTTTACAACCTCTGCAAAACCTCAATAGTGCAAAACGCCTGGCAAAAAGGCCAGGAATTAGGCGTACACGGTTGGGTTTACAGTATTGAAACCGGTGTTATTAAGGATATGAATGTGAGCACCTATGATAATGCTAACATGGGGAATGTGTTTAAGGTTACCCCCTCTGCCCACTAAACGGACAATTTTGAATATCGAATAAGAATGCCGAATATCGAACACCGAAGTTTAACTTCAATATTCGATATTCGGCATTCATTATTATATTTCTTTACTGAGGAAAGGGTATCTGTAATCCTTTGGTGGATCAAAGGTCTCCTTTATTGTACGTGGCGATACCCAGCGTTGCAGGTTTAATGCAGAACCGGCTTTATCATTGGTGCCCGATCCGCGTGCGCCGCCAAATGGCTGCTGACCTACTACTGCCCCGGTTGGTTTATCATTAATATAGAAATTGCCTGCCGCGTTGCGTAACGCATAAGTAGCTTTGGCAATAGCGTATCTGTCCTGCGAAATGATAGAACCCGTAAGGGCGTAGATAGATGTTTTGTCTACAATATCCAGTATCTCGTCAAACTTATCGTCCTCGTATACGTAAATAGTTAGTACCGGGCCAAAAAGCTCCTCGCACATGGTTACGTAGTATGGGTCGCTTACTTTTAACACAGTAGGCTCAACAAACCAGCCTTGCGATTTGTCATAACCACCACCTGCAACTACTTCAACATTTGTATCAGCTTTTGCTGCATCGATATATTTTGCGAGCTTATCAAATGACGCTTCGTTAATAACAGCATTTATAAAATTGCCAAAGTCTTCAACCGGGCCAATTTTAAAACTGGCAATATCGCGCTGCATTTTTTCTTTAACAGCGGGCCATAATGAGGCAGGCACATAAGCACGGCTTGCAGCCGAACACTTCTGCCCCTGGTACTCAAACGCTCCGCGCACAAGCGCTACATTCACCACATCAGCATCGGCACTTGGGTGAGCCAGCACAAAGTCCTTACCGCCGGTTTCGCCCACTATGCGCGGGTAGGTTTTATATTTATGGATGTTGTTGCCAATAGTTTGCCATATATTCTGGAACACTCCGGTAGAGCCCGTAAAGTGAATACCTGCAAAATCAGGGTGATTAAATATTACTTCGCCTGCTGTAGGGCCGTTTACATAAACCAGGTTAATAACGCCATCGGGCACACCGGCTTCGCGGAACACCTGCATCAGCACATTGGCCGCATAAACCTGGGTATTGGCAGGTTTCCAAACCACTACGTTGCCCATCATAGCAGCGCTGGTTGGCAGGTTGCCTGCAATAGCGGTAAAATTAAACGGTGTAAGCGCAAACACGAAGCCTTCAAGCGGGCGCTGCTCTACCTTATTCCATACGCCGCGTGGCGATATAGGCGGTTGCTGCGCATATATTTCGGCCATATAGCTTACGTTAAAACGCAGAAAGTCTATCAGTTCGCAAGCCGAATCGATCTCGGCCTGATAAGCATTTTTGCTTTGGCCAAGCATGGTTGCGGCATTTACTTTTGCGCGGTACGGGCCGGCCAACAGGTCGGCGGCTTTTAAAAATATCGACGCTCTTGCTTCCCATGGCAATGCTTCCCAGGCGGGTTTGGCAGCTAAGGCAGCATCTATGGCAGCGGTAACAACGTCGGCACCGCCTTCGGGGAAGGTTGCCAGTAAATGTTTATGGTCATGTGGTGGGCGTATCTCCATACGTTTGCCTTCATGCACCAGCTTATTGCCAATGTACATAGGTATTTCCAATACTTGTGAACGGGCTTCGTCCAAAGCTTTTTTGAGGGCATCGCGCTCAACGCTGCGCGGACCATAATTCAATACAGGCTCGTTCTGCGGTTGCGGAACGCTGAAAAATCCTTTAAGCATAATATGATGTCAGTTAAAACTGAGCAAATGTAATGATTATGTGCGGATGTGCAGATATACAGCTATGTAATTTACGGAACAGTGACGGGAGAGGCTGTGTGGATCAAAAGTCATGCTGTGCTGTACTTTCCCGTTTTGACTGTTGTTTTGTACGCTTATGGGGTGTTTTATCTACATGCGATGCATAGTTGGGAATACGCAGCTTGATAGTTATTTAATATAATGTTAAATGGGCTTTAACCTGTAAATGAAGCTATTTAGTAAATATTTAGCTACAAGTTAGTACATACGCCTATAAAACTATTTATTGGAACAATTTTAGACATTTACAATATAGAACTAAATATAGAACTCATGATAAACTTTTTATGCCTTGCCGTTATAGCCATAATATTATGCTGGTCGATGGATCTGTTTGCTTCTGTTGGTAAACCCGAACAACAAGAGAGCGAATAAAAAATATTCGTAAGATGGGCCCTGCGGGGCTTATCTTTTCCGAAAAAAATTTACCCGTCTCTATTTTTTAAATCGCCGGAAAACTCTTTACCTACTTGCGCTATATGGCTGCAATAACATTGGGCTTTTATGCAAATATTAAGATGAAGCTTTTTGCCCTGTAACATTTCCTCTAAAACGCCATCCAACAAATCAAACGGCCTTAATACATGCAATCTACAAACCGTCCTGCGCCACGCATAGCTATACAAAGCATAGCTGGCGGCCTCCTCCTTATGGCCTTTTTTACTATGGTATGGGCAGGCATCGCCAGCGGGGGATTGGCAGGCTTTGGGCAATACGCGGTATTGTTTGTATTCGGCGTGCCCAGCGGCATGTTTGTTTCTTATAGTATCAGTTTGTTCAGGGCTGCCAAAAATTTTCCGCCACTTACCAGCAGTGCCGATAAAGCCGAGGGCAAAAGAATGGGCATTTGGTACGGTATCATTTTTGGCGCCGAGGGAATTACTATACCCATTGTATGCGGCTTGCTGGTTTATTTTAAGCAAACACAATTTATTTTACCAGCCATTGCATTGGTTATAGGCTTACACTTTTATCCCATGGCCCGCATATTTAAACGCACTATTGATTATTACCTGGCAACATGGACATGCCTCGTGGCATTCAGCGCTATTAGTGGCATAATAAACAATGTGTTCCCATCAAATACCATTTATGCGCTATTAGGCGTAGGTGTTGCACTGGCCACCACAGGTTATGGCTTGTATATGGTATATGAGGGAAGAAGATTAGTTGAGGCTGGGGTTGGAAATTAGTTAGCTTCGACTAAGAATATATTCCTTTCCGGCACAATGTTAAACTGGCCTTTGCGCTCATACTTCTACGGGGCTCAGTATTACACTTCCACCATATCTAATTTGCACATCTGCATATGCGCATATCTGCACATCATTTTTCGAACCCCGTTAAATCACAACACAATTTAGCATCCCAGTTACCGGTTTTGGCGGCAGCATTATAAGTGCTGCGCAGAAATTGCAGCAACATGCCTTCCGGGTCATCAGAGCGTTGTACATTTTCATATAACAGGAAAAATTCCCCCATTTCGTTACTGTAAAATGCTTCTGGCGGTTCAACCAGTAGCTTGCCAAAATCGGCCGGGGTTGGATAGCAATAGGAATAAAATGCGGGATGCGGAAAAGCCGGGCTGCCGCCCCAAAAGCCTGCGCTGCTTACTTCATGCGAATAAGCTTCCTGCATTACACGGTTGGGCATATTGGGCGCGCCGCCCGGATGGATCGGAGCTTCACGGCCCGAGAAACGGGTAACCGCCAGATCGAATGCGCCCCAAAACAAATGTACCGGGCTACATTTCCCCGTGTATTCCGCCCTGAAACGGGTAAACACCGAATTTATCTTCACTAACGCCTGCCAGTACAGGTTTATTTGTATTGGATCATAGTTTTTATGCACTTCATCTTCGGCAAATGGTATGGCGGGGTCTATCTCGTTTGGTTTGGCATAGATGGTGACGTTAATATCCATTGCAGCCAGTTTTTCGAAAAGCTCATTGTAAAAACTTGCCACGGTGCGCTCATGCAAGGCGATGCTTATTAACTGGCCACCGCTGGAGGTAATAATTAATTCGTGGTGGATAAAATCCATATCCAGCTGAAAATTACCGCCCTCGTACGGTATACTGCCGGTAGTTAACCCGCGTGCCGATACATACAGCGTAACATGCCAGCTATGGTTTATCCATGGGGTTTGTACCAGGCGTATCTTACCGATGATCTGCGCCCAGAGTTGTACGGTTTCAAGCGTGTCTTTCAGGTCTTCAAATGCCAGTTCGGGCCATTGTTGCGGTGTGGTTTGGTAAGTCATAGTGCATGGATATTAGTTCTTTGAAGATAATACTTAAAACAAATAATTGTTTATCAGATAAGATTATTTACAATAAAAAGTGCTGGCCCCAATAAAAGAGGGGCGGGCCGGGGGTATGGTCTGGGGGCGGAAGCATTCCCTCTTTCTTGATTTTTTGTTTCTTTTTTTAAGAAAAAAGTAGTAACCCCCGCGGCAATAAGCGAGGACGAACAATATGATGAAACGTAAAACATTGGGTAAACCATAAAATACTCTACATCATTAGCAACCGTTAGGCCTTTACCCTCATACTTCGAGAACCTCAGTATACCCCCTTTCAACCACTCCTCAAAAAACCGTATCTTTGTCCCTGCAATGCAATCCATACAAACACCCGAAACATCAGCAACCTGGGAAAAAGGCTACAACAACTACGGCCCTTATTTAAAAAATAAGTACCCCGGCCAGCGTGTGTTCAAGGTAATTGTCGATGGCGGCTTCACCTGCCCCAACCGCGACGGCTCCAAAGGCTACGGCGGCTGCACCTATTGCAATGTGGACTCATTCACCCCATCCCCATCACGACAAAACCCCGGCATTAAAGAGCAGGTGATAGCAGGCGTGGAGCGCGCCCGCAATGGCAATAAGGCCGATAAATTCATTATCTACTTTCAGCCCAATACTAATACCTACGCCCCAACGCATTACCTCAAGGCGCTATACGATGAGGCCCTAAGCTATTACACCGACGACATCGTAGGCCTATCCGTAGGCACCCGCCCCGACTGCATCGACCCCGAAAAAATTGCCCTGCTCGAATCCTATACCGACCGTTTCGACGTCGACATAGAAATGGGCATGGAAAGCATTTATAACGATACCCTCGCTCAAATAAACCGCGGCTGTACACACGATGACCTGCTCAGCGCCCTCAAAATGCTCGAAAACAGCAAGCTTGATGTATGCGTCCACACTATTTTCGGTTTCCCCTGGGAAACGAACGAACAGATGCTGGCCTACGCGCACGAGATCAACCGCCATCCCCAAATAAAATTTACCAAATTGCACCACCTGCATATTGTTGAAGGAAGCGTAATGGGCGTAAAATACAAGCGCCAGCCATTCAAACTATTCACGCTCGACGAATACGCCAACTTCCTGTGCGATTTCCTGCCATTGCTGCGACCCGATGTCATCATCCAGCGCCTTTTCGGGTTAAGCGACAGAGACCTATTGATCGCCCCCAACTGGCAGCTCAAAAAATCAGAGATACAATACTACATCGACCAAAAGATACTGGAACGCGGCGTAGTGCAGGGGAGTATGTATAGCGACGGAGAATTATAGCCTTTTTCTACACACTCAAAAGCAATTGATGGTAAATTTTCAGGAGGTAAATTACCTACGATATATTTTGATATAAGATGCTTAAAATCCAAAAGACTTCAATTTTCGGGCTGTGGTTTTATAGCCGCCTCTTCCTTCCGCTTCATATACGAATTGATCAGAATAATAAACATCCCTGCCATTATCGACATATCGGCCACATTGAATACCCCGGTTTGGAACAGGATAAAGTCAATGTGCATAAAATCCGTCACCGAGCCATGTAGCATACGGTCATACAAATTACCTACGCCACCACCTATGATGAGAATGATGCCCAACAATGTATATTTATTTATTTTAGTGTTGATGATGATGTAAACCAAAGCGCCTAAAATGGCTAATAACGGCAATATTACTAACAATATGGTGTGAACAGTGCCACCAAGCGTATCGCCCAGGCTTAAAAAAGCACCGGTATTTTCAGTCTTTTCCAATGTAAAGTGATTGCCTAAGTAACCGATCACCTTACCATCCGGCAAATCCTTACGGACAATTGTTTTTGAAACCTGGTCGCAACCAATATTAAATGCCAGTATTACAATGATGATAATCGCCCGGACAAACTTATTCACTTTCATGGGGGCAAATATAACCGCTGATTTTTAATGATTTTGGGATTTCACTGATTTTTTGTCTGAACCATGATTTTCCTGATTTAAGGATTAACAGGATATACAATCTTATCCTAATCATGGCAATCCTTAAATCAGGAAAATCATGGTTCAGACAAAAAAAGCCCCGGTAAACCGAAGCTTGAAAATTCGTGTAATTCGAAATAATTCGTGGAATTAGCGGCTTTTAAAATATTTAAAATCCTTGCCGATGAACTTAGCGTTAGGGCCTAATTCTTCTTCTATGCGCAACAACTGGTTATATTTCGCCATCCTGTCTGAACGTGAAAGTGAACCGGTTTTAATCTGACCGCAATTCAGGGCTACTGCAAGGTCGGCGATGGTGCTGTCCTCAGTTTCGCCTGAGCGGTGGCTCATTACCGAAGTATAGCCATTAGTTTGCGCCAAAGTAACCGCGTTGATGGTTTCAGTTAATGAACCGATCTGGTTTACTTTAACCAGTATTGAGTTAGCAATACCTTCGTTGATACCTTTTTGCAGGCGTTTGGTGTTGGTTACGAACAGATCATCGCCTACTAATTGTACTTTGCTGCCGATCTTGTCGGTTAACAGTTTCCAGCCTGCCCAATCATCCTCGTGCATACCGTCCTCGATAGAGATAACCGGGTATTTAGATGATAATTCAGCTAAATAATCTGCCTGCTCGGCGCTGGTGCGGATAGCACCTTTTTCGCCCTCAAATTTGGTGTAGTCGTATTTGCCATCAACATAAAATTCTGACGATGCACAATCGAACGCCAAACAAATATCTTCACCTGCTTTGTAGCCAGCTTTCTCAATAGCTTTAATGATAGTTTCAACAGCATCTTCCGTACCATCAAAAGTTGGGGCGAAACCGCCTTCATCACCTACTGCGGTTGAAAGGCCGCGGTCGTGTAATATCTTTTTCAGGTTATGGAACACTTCACTGCCCCAGCGTAAAGCTTCAGAGAATGAAGGCGCGCCAACCGGCATGATCATAAACTCCTGGAACGCGATAGGCGCGTCAGAGTGTGAACCGCCGTTCACAATGTTCATCATCGGGATCGGCAAAGTATTAGCGTTTACACCACCGATGTAGCGGTACAAAGGCTGACGGCTTTCTTCGGCAGCAGCTTTAGCAGCAGCTAACGAAACGCCTAAAATAGCGTTAGCGCCCAGGCTGCTTTTATTTTCGGTGCCGTCAAGGGCTATCATCAACGCGTCGATAGAATTTTGGTCGAACACGTCAACACCCTGTAACTCTTTGGAAATTATATCATTTACGTTGGCTACGGCTTTCAGAACGCCTTTGCCCATATATTTTGATTTGTCGTTATCGCGAAGTTCAACAGCCTCGTGCGCGCCGGTTGAAGCGCCGGAAGGTACAGCGGCACGACCGAACGCGCCATTCTCAGTTAACACATCTACCTCGATGGTAGGGTTGCCGCGCGAGTCAAGTATCTGGCGGGCATGGACATCAATTATTAAGCTCATTTTGTATTGTTTAGTTTGATATTGGTATAGTGTATAACGTACACTATGCAGATATTATTTTCAAATATACACTTTCAAACAAAACTACATGAAAAATAATGAAGTTTAACGTTAAGTTAACGTGGGATGGTGTTTGTTGGTGATAACACCAACAAAGGCGCAGAATGAATTTACATAATATGGATTATTTTATCAGCTATAATTAAACATCGCTCAAAATTTCCACTCACGCCCATAGTTTTTGTCTCAAGTTCTAAAAGCCTCTTGGCTATTTCTTCTTTATTAGCATTACTCTTTCTAAGTCTGAAAACTTCGGGGACATAGCTTTGATATTCATCTCTTGGTGCAAATTCATTTACGCCAATTGGGTCCCAATCAAACCACAATATGTCATCGATCTTTTTATAAATAATAAAGTCTTTTGCGGTGGTTAGATTATATCTGAATTTCTCATTACGATGAAATATTAATATAGCTGATTTAACTTCATCCATAATATAATCATCCTTTTCATCTTCAGCTTGATGGTCAATTATATATTGGGCAGCTTTCAATGCTAAACTCGGAATGTACCAGCCATTATCCGCATCAAACGGCGCTGGCAAATTTGTTGTATTATAAGTTACTTTAGTCACCATTTCTGCCAATAGTAAATATGATTCTGGCTGATAATCTTTATTATCTAAATTGAAGCGTCGTATTTTGCTGAATTGATTATGTGCTTCTTTCCATTTATCTGGATTATCAATAATGAAATAGAGGTCTTTGACTTGCGTAGGGATATTTTCTAAATAACTATCAAAACGGGATAATATTAAACCCGACCAACCGGGTCTAATATCGTTTGGAACCTTTTCGAAAATTTGGCGTCCGATTTCTATGTTATTTATAATGTCGAAAGTCTCCATAAAAGCATCTAAATCATCCGCACATTTGCATATTTGCACATCTGCACATCCACTCTATTCCCACTTAAACATCTTCACTGCCACCGCATATATCCCTATCCCCCACAACAGCAGATAAAACAACTGGTGGTTCACATCCCACAAACTGGCGCCTTCAAAGGCTACGCGGCGCATGGCATCGTTCAGGAAAGTTAACGGTAATACTTTACAAATTGGCTGCAGCCAGGTTGGGAACACGCTGATAGTAAAAAATGTGCCCGACAACAAAAACTGCGGCAAGGTGATCATATTAGCTATCGGCGGCACCGTACTTTCGTTTTTAGCAATGCCCGATACCGTGAAGCCAAAACCCATAAATACTATCACCCCAATTAGCGAGAGCAGCATCATATTAATAAACGTGGTAAAGCCGTGTATAAGCGTAAAACCGAACGCGTAATAACCTATCAATATAATAAAGGCCGCGCCTATGAGCGAGAAGGCGATACGCGCCATAGCCTCGCCTATCACAATGCTCGACCGTTTAACCGGCGTGGCAAAAAAACGCTTAATAACCAGCGTTATCCGCAAGCTCAGGAATACGAAAGCTGTACCGAACACGCCAGTGCTTAATAACGCGAATCCTAACTGCCCCGGCAAAATAAAGTCGATGGTTTTATACTCGCGGCCAGCCATAGTGGTTTCTTTTAGCTCTGCCTGTGGCGGCGGGGCGTTGCTGGGTTTATTGGCTACATTCATGTTATAGAACATGGTGCGTAATAACGATTGCAGGATGTTCCCTTTCTCCTGCGATGCTTTGGTGTATTGCACATTAACCGTATAGTAAGGCGGATATGGGTTTTTCTGGATATTCAGTATCGCGTCGATATGGCCTTTAGACAGGTTGGTATTCATATCGGCGGTCGACTGATCCTGTATCAGATTTACTATGGATGTTTTTTTAAGCGATGCGAAGATCGGGTTTTGTGTATCGCTGTTTTTAGCTACGCCAATATCCACACTCATGGTATTGCCGCCAATAAAGCCGAACACCAAAATAAATATCAGCGGGAACAACAACGTAAACACCACCGACGACGGGCTGCGGATTATAGATCGGAAACTGGCTTTTGCTATTGCCAGTGTTGCTTTAAAATTGCTGTATGGTTGGTTCATAAATTACATTTATGTAGTCCGGAAGTCGGAAAGACCGAAAGTCCGGAAGATTTTTTAGTTGCTATTTTAAACGTGCGTTAGATACTTTTCCGACTTCCGGACTTATGCGGACTTTCGGACTGCCCAACTTCCTCCTAACTCTCCCGCCACTCTTTCCCTGTTAAATTTATAAACACATCTTCCAGGTTGGCCAGCTTTACCTGTTTCGGGCGTTCGAAACCGGTGGCTACCAGTTTATCGATAAAATTATCGGGAGTGTCAATATCTATTATTTTGCCACCATCTACAAAAGCCACGCGGTCGCACAATATTTCGGCTTCATCCATATAGTGCGTGGTGATCACAACGGTGGTGCCGCTGTCGCGTATCTCGCGTATCAGGTCCCATAAATTGCGGCGGGCCTGCGGGTCGAGGCCGGTAGTTGGCTCATCCAAAAATATAATGCGGGGGTCGTTTATTAAAGTCGTAGCGATAGAGAAGCGCTGTTTTTGTCCACCGGAAAGTTCTTTGTATTTGGCTTTTGCCTTATCGGTTAATGCCACCTTTTCAAGCATCTCCATTGGCGTTTTGTCGATGCCATATAAACCCGAGAACAAAGTGATCAGCTCGGACAGGTTAAGGTTTGGATAATAGCCTGCCGCCTGTAATTGTACGCCAATGCGTTTTTTTATACTGTCGGCATCCTTTTCAATATCAAAGCCATCAACAGTTATTTCGCCGCTGGTTTTGTCGCGCAGCGTCTCTATTATTTCAAGGGTTGTGGTTTTACCGGCGCCGTTCGGGCCAAGCAGTCCAAATATTTCGCCCTCGTAAACCTCGAAGCTAATATCCTGTACGGCGTTAAAATCGCCATAGTTTTTTACCAGGTTTTTTACGGTAATAATGGGTTGTTTTACCATGCTGCAAAAATGCGACAGATTATTGAATAAATATTATTTTTTTCAAGGTAATGACAGAAAAGTTACGAGCCCCACCCAAACCCTTCCCGGTAGAGAGGGCTTTTAAAAAATCGCAATAAAAAGTCTCCCCTACCAAGGGAGATTTAGAGGGGGCCTATCTCACTTTCCGATTTCAGCACTTTATTCCCTTTTTCCTGTTCAATTTCGTAGGCAGGTTCATCCTTGCTAGCGTTGCGTTTAACCTTCGCGCCTTTTATGGTTTTGGTTACAGGTTTATCATATTCTTTAACAATCTTGCCTTCGGCTTTCGATGCCCCCAGTTCCATTCAACTTTATCTCCCTTTTTCATAATGGTAGTTTTATGAATACCATCAATAAGAGAGCCAATAAATTTTATCATTGCTTTGTGAGCCCCTCTTTTGCAAGAAAAGAGGGGCCGGCAGCTATATATGGTACTCAACCTCTCCCCAGCCCTCTCCAAAGGGGAGGGAGCTAAAAGACTTTTTAAGTCCTCTCCTTTGGAGAGGATTTAGGAGAGGTCCAGCGCTTATTTTACCAAATGGCCCATGGTTACGATCAGGGCGTGCAGATGTTCAACAGTGTGAACGGCTAAGTTTATAAGATGTATTATTAATAGCTTTTCCATTTTTAGTGAGTGATTTATGATTCAAATATGCACACACCACACCGCCGCCGTTAGCGGTATTTGGGGAGAGCAGCAAAACCATCGGTGAATGGAGGGAATTCGCCGATGAATAAATATTACTTTCTTAGTGTCATTGCGAGGCACGAAGCAATCGCGAACTATGCAAGGCTGCTCTGCTTACGTGCGATTACTTCGTACCTCGCAAATGACAAATCTTTTTATTTACCTTTATAACTATACTATACCTTCACCATGAAAAAACTACTCCTATATACCGTCTGTTTGCTAACCCTATCCGCCTGCCATACCAAAACCGACAAACCAGTTACCGATTCAGTTGCCGTATATCACGTGCCAGAAGAAAAAGCCATTAAAAAAGCGGTGGATGATGCCTACACTTCCATCTGCTTTAAAAAAGGCGAACAACCGCGCTATGATGATATCAGGAAAGTGTTCATCCCCAAAGCGCAGCTCATCAACTTTCGCGGCGATACCGCACAGGTGACCAATCTTGAGCAATTCATTTATTTGTATCGCACAGTTGTTGAAAGTGACAGTTTACAATCGTTTTATGAAAATGAACTATATGGCAAAACGGAAGAGTTTGGTAAAATAGCCGAGCGCATCAGCACCTATAAAACTACGCTTACAGGCAAAACTGTTGAATATGAGCGTGGCGTAAATAGTTTCCAACTAATAAAAACACCCGCCGGCTGGAAAGTGAGCAGCATTATTTGGGATGTAGAGAAGAAAGGATTGCCGGTGCCGGGATATTATTTGGGTAACAAATAATTATTCACCCCCACTATTTTTTTAATTGAATGGCCGTAACCTAAAAAGCAAAGCAGGCGTCTTATAGCTAACGTTATAACCCACCATATGAAAAAGCTCATCTGTTGCCTGGCCTGCTTATGTTATATTATAACTGTTTTTGTTCCCACTGCGCACGCCCAAGACACCTTACTTAACACACAAGCTCATGGCAAGCTTGATTCCTTGCATTCTGCTATCCTGCAACAGGAACGCATGATACAGGTGTTTGTGCCGACTGATTACAAGCCTGGCAGCGGAAAAAAATATGATGTAATATATGTACTCGATGGTGGAAATTGGAACGTTGGTTTAGTATCGCGCACACAGAGCTTTGTTGAAAACGAAGGTTTCATGCCATCTACCATCATTGTAAGTGTAATGGGGATTGACCGGAACGTGGAACTGACGCCTACGCATTTAACAACCTGGAAAGGTTCAGGTGGCGGGGCTGCATTTCTATCCTATATTAAAAATGAACTGATTCCATACATCAATAAAAATTATCCATCCAATGGCGACAATATGCTGTGGGGTCACTCACTTAGCGGCATGTTTGTTATATACGCAATGGTAAATGAGCCGGAGCTTTTTAAATCGTATATTGCTGTTGATCCCAGCATTTGGTGGGATAACGCTTATGTAGCAAAGCAAGCCTCGGCCAAATTGCCACGGCTGACTTCACAAAACATGACGCTTTTTATCGCCGGGCGCGAAACCGCAATGAGCGAAATGAAAACGGACACCATGGAAACTGTGCTAAAAAATGTAGCACCCAAAAACCTGAATTGGAAAGTACAGGTCTACACTGATGAAACACACAGTTCCGTTCGGCTCAAAAGTACCTATGATGGTTTGAGGTTTGCTTACCGGGGAATGACTGGCCATATTGAGTTTCACCCAATGAATGGTATTGTACTGAAAGAGAGTCCCTACCCGGTATGGTATTTTGGCGATACTACCTATATGCATTATACGATTGATGGAACCACTCCAACAAACTCTTCACCAAAAGTCCGGGCAGAACTCATGATCAAAGGGCCTGCAACGGTAACTTATAACTCTTTCGGCAACCGCAGCCGGTACAACCAAACAGCCACAGGCACTTTCAAAACAGAAAAAATGCCAAACCCCGGTACACAACCAAAAAACTTCAAACCGGGCGGCTTCAATTATTCCTATTATGAAACTAAAGGCGATACTTCAGGCGATCTAAAAAAATTAAAACCGGTAAAAACAGGCATAGCCGATAAGGATTTTGATATTGACAAACTACCTTCGAAAAATAATTTCGCATTGGTTTTTGACGGCTATTTTGAAGTTAAAGAAAACGGCTATTATATTTTTGGGATGACAGCCGATAAAGGCTCAAAATTGTATATCGCAGGTAAGCTTATGATCACCTGGAATGGTTCTTATGGCGGACAAAACTACTCATGCATTATACCGTTGTCAAAGGGATTTTATCCCATACGGCTCGAATACTATCATAGAAACCAGGATTTTAAATTAGATTGGGGCTACATACCCCCCGCTAACCTGGCGACGAAACAGGCCATTTCAATACCCCTGGAACTGCAGTATGGCCTGAAATAGTCTTTATAACAAAATAGCGATGGATTTAAAACCCATCGCTATTTTGTTATTGCATCGATTCAATAAACTGATCAAACAAATAACGGCTATCATGTGGGCCGGGTGATGATTCAGGGTGATATTGTACCGAGAACGCTTTTTTGTCTTTTACACGTATGCCTTCTATCGATTGATCGTTCAAATTCACGTGAGTAATTTCCACTTTGTCAGATGCCCTTACCGCTTCAGGAACTACACCAAAACCGTGGTTTTGCGAAGTTACCTCGCAGTGGTTAATAATAATATTTTTTACCGGGTGGTTCAAACCACGGTGACCATTAAACATTTTCTTTGTTGGGATGTCATTCGCCAAAGCCAGTAACTGGTGGCCTAAACATATCCCAAACATCGGCTTATCAGCAGCCAATACTTTTTTCACCGTTTCAACAGCGTAAGGCATAGCAGCCGGGTCGCCTGGGCCATTGGAGATGAAATAACCCGATGGCTTAAAGTCATTCTCCATTTCTTCAAATGTAGTTTTTGCCGGGTAAACCTTAGCGTACACATCACGGTCGTCAAAATTGCGCAGGATGTTTTTCTTCACACCCAGGTCAAGTACCGCCACACGGTATTTGGCATCCGCGCTGCCAAAAGTATAAGTTTCGGTAGTCGACACTTGCGATGATAGCTCTAACCCATCCATCGATGGCACTTCATCAAGTTTCGCTTTTAATTCATCGAGGTCAGTGATTTCCGATGAGATAATAGCGTTCATCGCCCCTTTATCGCGTATATGGCGCACCAGCTGGCGGGTATCTACATCGCTAATACCCACTATATTTTGCTGCTGAAAATAATCCTGTATGCTTTCGTCAGCCTGTTTGCGGCTGTAGTTAATATTATAGTTTTTGCAAACCAAACCGGCTATCTGTATGTGGCCGCTTTCCACTTCCTCGTTCGCAATACCGTAGTTACCAATATGCGCGTTAGTAGCCACCATGATCTGCCCAAAGTAAGATGGGTCAGTAAAAATTTCCTGGTAGCCGGTCATACCGGTATTAAAGCATATTTCGCCTGTTGTGGTGCCTATTTTCCCGGCAGCTTTGCCATAAAATACAGTTCCGTCAGCCAGTAATAATACCGCCGGTAGTTTGGTGTAATGCGTCATTTTTTAAAAAAATAGAATGATGGATTTGTTGGTTAGCTTTGTGACAAGCTCCCTTAAAACAGGTTGGAAGAGCGAAGTGGATTACCTCTTTATTCACGGCTGCAAAAGTAGGGATTTATTTCGAAATTCGGATGTTCGATTTCGGATTTTTTTTGAGATAAAGGCACTATTTAAAAGGGGTTGCCATACGGAGGCTCTCGAAGTATGAGCGCAAAGGCCATACAACGCGTCATTACTTTCTGTCTTGATAATTGATACTAACAAGGGCGTTTCCCTCCGGGCCGGGCTGTCCGTTCATACTGCGCGGGCCTTAGCCACGGGCCGGTATCCACTGCCATCCATTAGGTTTGTTTTATATTTAAAGATATCGCAAGTCAGAGGTGAACCATCTGCTATCCAGGTGTTAGGACCTAATTAGGGATTCGGTCCTCTGACTTTACTATGCT
>Ga0207695_10000876_pt1 | contig 54758 bp, 54 predicted proteins | sample KBSC54metaG_FD_184354 | JGI IMG/M metagenome (GOLD analysis project Ga0207695, IMG submission 184354) | Corn rhizosphere microbial communities from Kellogg Biological Station, Michigan, USA - KBS C5-4 metaG (SPAdes) (version 2) | ecosystem: Host-associated > Plants > Roots > Rhizosphere > Soil...
TCGACTCGGCCAACGTCACCCTCAGCAACAACCAGGCCACCGTCTACGGCACCGACGGCGACACCGGCCTCGTGCAGATCGGCAACATCGTCAACACCCCTGTCTCCGACGGCGGCGTGGGGGCGCTGCAGGCGTGGCTCGGCACGCACAACCTGACGCAGCTCGTGGGGCAGCTGCTCCCGGGCGCGCCACCTCCCGGCCTGCCGGACGGACCTGACGCGCCGCCGACCGACCCGGTGACGCCTCCACCCGCGCCGCCGCCGGTCTCGCCCATGATCAATCTTGAGGATTTCCACGTCGACCTCAGCGGCATCAGACTGGGCGGCTTCGAATTCTTCTGACCCGGCGGCCGCTCAGCCGCCCTGCGCCGTCGCGAGCAGCTCCGTGAGGTATGTGGTGAGCCCCACCGGGTCGCTCGTGGCCCGCGGCGGCTCGCGTCCCCGGACCTCCCTTAGCGCGGCGGACAGCTCCTCTTCCGACTTCGCCACGGCGATCAGGCCGCGGGCGCGAAAGGCCTCGGTGATCTCCTCCTGGTGGTCGTCATAGTGTTCGCCCCGCGAGAAGAGGCGCGGCATGGCGATCGTGCGGCACCCCTCCCGCAACGCCGTAATCAGGGAGCCGGTGCCGCCGTGGCAGACGACGATGTCGGCCTCGCGCAGGATGGAAAGCACCTGGTCGAAGGGCAGCGTTTCGACCGTCTCAAGGCCCTCCGGCTGCACCCCGCCGATGCCCGTCTGGACGACCACCGCCTCGCCGATTTCGCCTCGCGCCTTTAGCGCGGCGACGCTCTCCACAAGCCGGTCGAAGGGCAGGGTGGCGCCGACCGTGGCGAATAGCAGAGGCTTCTTCGCCGGCCGCGGCTCGTCGATCATCCGCAGCGGGTCAAAAACCTTGGCGTCGGGCCAGAATGCGCTGAGCACCGGCGATTGCACGACCCTGTGGTGCGCCAGCGGCCCGGCGATTCGGGCGAAGGCGGACAGGTGGTCGAACCGGGCGAATGACTCGATGACCACGATCCGCGCGCCGAGGATCCTCGCCCAAAGCACGCTGAAGTAGACCGAACCGGCGCCCGTCGAGACCACGACGTCGGGCCGTTCGCGAAGGATGATCGCAGCCGACTGCAAGAAGTTGCGGGCCGCCGCCAGCGCCATCCGCACCGGCGAGCCCAGGCGCGCCTGACCGAGGGCCACGTGGCTCACGAAGCGGGTCCGGTGGTCGTTCGCGATGCTATGGCCAAGCGCCGTCGGCTCGGTCACGAAGAAATGGTCAAACGGCGCCCAGGCGGGCGAAAGGTCCAGCAATTGCCGAACGTGACCACCTCCAGACCCTGCCAAACAGACGCGCAGTTTTCGTTTGGGAGGCAAGGTTTGGCACCGTTTGTAAAGGAAAGTGGGGCGATCTATAGACCGATCCGGCGGGGTCCGGGAACCTCGTCCGCCGTTCAACTTCAACTCGAATCGAGTCGACAATGCACCCCGGCTTGCTGCCTCTGTTGCGGCCATCGCCTTCTTGTGGGGCTAGACTATCGCCGCACTGTCGCGGAATCGCCTAAATGCCGGACGTCGGAAATCTGCAGGGCTTGCACGAAAGGATGGCTGACGAGGTGAAGAGCGCGGCATCCCGGCCGATCAGGATCGCGCTCCTGTGGCATTCGGCCAGTTCCGGAAACCTGGGCGTCGGCGCGCTCACGGTGGCGAACATGACCATTGTCCGCGAAGTCGCCGAACAGCTCGATCTTTCGCCCGAGTTCGTCATTCTCGGCATGCGCGATTGCGACAATCTCTATCTAAGAGAAGACGAGGCCGAGATATCCTCGGTCAGCATCCGCTCGCTCCTGAGCCCGACCGGCTGCTGGGCCGTGCTGGGGCGGCCGGACGTCGTGCTCGATATCGGCGCGGGCGACAGCTTCGCCGAGATCTACGGGCTGAAACGGTTCCTCTTCCTCTGGGCGACCAAGGTGATCGCCCTGGCGCGCCATCGCCCACTGCTGCTGTCGCCCCAGACCATCGGGCCGTTCACGCGACCATTCTACAAGCGACTCGCCAAGGGCGTGCTCGAGGGCGCTAACGCGGTGGTGGTCAGGGACAAGCAGTCCCTGGAAGCGCTCCAGACGCTGGCCCCCAAGGCTCGCGCGCTCCTGTCGGTCGATGTGGCCTTCGCCCTGCCTTACGACGACCGTAGCGCCGAACGGGGCGGCCCGCGGCGGCGCATCGGGGTGAACGTCTCGGGCCTGCTGTTCCACGAAGCGGAGGTCGGCACGAACCGCTTCGGCCTGAGTGTCGATTACGCCGACCTGATGCGGCGGTTCATCGCCGGCCTCGTGGCGCAGCCCGACGCGGAGGTGCACCTCATCGCCCATGTCGTGTCCCGGGAGGTCGATCCGGATGACGATGGCCGTCTCGCCGACCGGCTGCACGAAGAGTTTCCCCAGACCGTGCGCGTGCCGAACTTCGACGGCCCCTGCGAGGCCAAGTCCTACATCTCGAGCCTCGATTTCCTGGTCGCGGCCCGGATGCACGCCTGCATTGCGGCTTTTTCCTCCGGCGTCCCGGTGGTGCCGGTGGCCTATAGCCGAAAGTTCAGCGGGCTGTTCGGTCTGTTGGACTATCCCTGGCTCGTGCCGGTGACGGGCATGGGCGGCGACGAGGCTCTGGCTTTCCTGGATGATTGCCTGCGGCGGCGGCAGGCGCTTACGGCAGACACCGCCCAAGGCATGGCTAAGGTCGCGGACCTGCTGGCGGTCTACAAGGGTGAGCTCGCCAAGCTGATGTCGGAGTCAGTGTCGGGGCGGCGTTGAGCGAGGGGATGTCCTCCACCGTCGCACGGGTCGTCTCCGGCCAGCTCTGCACCGGCTGCGGACTTTGCGCCTCGGTGTCCGGCGGCGCGATCGCCATGCATTCGGCTGCCCCCGGCTACAACCGGCCGCGGCAGATCGCTCCGATCAACGCGGCCCGCGAGGCCGTGATCGCGCACTCATGCCCGGGTGCGGTTGTCTCTGACTGGCCGGCGACCGGCGAGGTGCACCCGGTCTGGGGCCCTTTCCGCGGCGTCTACACCGGCCACGCGGTCGATCCCGACGTGCGGTTCAAGGGGTCGTCCGGCGGCGCCGTCACCGCCCTGGCGGCCTTCGCCCTGACCTCCGGCCTCGTCGATCGGGTCGTGCACGTGGTCGCAAATCCCGACGATCCGACGGGCAATCTCGTCCGCTGTTCGAACAGCGTGGCAGAGGTGGTCGAGGGTGCGGGGTCACGCTACGTGTCGTCATCCCCCTTGCGTGACATCGAGCGCGTGCTGACCGACGGCGGGTCGGCCGCCTTTGTCGGCAAACCCTGCGACGTTTCGGCGTTGCGGCGTCTGGCGATGACCGACCCGCGGGTCGAGCGCCACATCCCTGTGATGATGGCCTTCTTTTGCGCCGGCATCCCCAGCCAGCGCGCGGTCTTCCAGGTGCTGAAGGCCCTGGGGGTCGCTCCCGACGACGTGGCGAGCTTCCGCTACCGCGGCAACGGGTGGCCCGGCATGGCGAGGGCGACCACCCACGACGGCCGCATATCCGAAATGACCTATGAACAAAGCTGGGGCAGGTTCCTTTCCAAAGAGGTCCAGTTCCGCTGCAAGATCTGCCCGGACGCGGTTGGCGGCGTGGCCGACATCGCCTGCGCCGACGCCTGGTATGGCGGCGAGACCGGCTATCCGACCTTCGAAGAGCTGGACGGCCGCAGCCTTATCGTCACCCGCACCGCGCGCGGAACGGCCTTTCTGGAAGCTGCGGTCACAGCCGGCGCGGTCGAGGTCGAAACCCTGCCGATCGGCGAGATCGACCTGATGCAACCCTCGCAGGCGCAGCGCAAACGGCTGATCCGGGCCCGCACGGCGGCGCTCGCGGCCACCCTGCAGCCGCGGCCGCGCATGCGGGGCCTGCGCCTCGGCGAGGCCGCCCGGCGCGCCGGTCTGGCGGAGCAACTGCGTAACTTCCTGGGAACGATCCGCAGAATCCTTATCCGCCGCCGATAGATACGGATGCTTCATCGCGTCACGTCCGCTATCTATTTGGCAATCGTTAGAGGTATCTAACGACCGGTGTAGTCAGCCGTCGGGGATGGACATGGGGCGCGGAAGCTGGGGATTTGGAGCCTTCTGCCTGGCGGCTGCTGCCGGAGGCGCGGCGAGCGCTCAGGTTGGCGCGCCGCCGATGGGCGCGCCGCCCAGCGGCGGGCCGGTCGCTCGCACATTCCAGCTGGGCGCCCAGCTGATGGTGGAACACGACACCAACATCGCCCGCGCGGGCTCCGGCATCACCGTGCCGACCCACATCACGCCGGAAGACACGCTCTACGCGCCGACGGTCAGCTTGAATTACGTCATGCCGGTCGGTCGGCAATCGGTCTTCCTGAACGCATCGGACTCCTACATCTTCCACGAGAAGAACACCCAGCTCAACAATGACCGCCTGAACGTTGACGGCGGGGCGGCGTTCCGCGCGGGACCCTGCGGCGCGACCCTGCGCGGCGCCTACGCCCGCGGCCGAAACGAACTCGACAACCCGGCCCTGCTGGTCACAGCCGTGGTTCCCGGCGGGCCGGCGCCGCTGACCCCCACCACAACGAACCTCGAGAGCACGATCCTCAATATCGAGACGGTGGAGGACGCCGGTGTGAGCGTCTCCTGTTCTCGGCCGAGCGGCCTGGGCGTGTTCGGCCAGGCGGACCAGCAATGGACCTCCAACAGCGAGACCCTCTCCGGCAACGGCAGCTACCGCACCGCCAGCTATTCCCTTGGGGTTTCCTACCAGCGGCCGCAGTTTGGCTCTCTCAGCCTGAGTGGCTTCTACGCCCGGACCATCTACGGCGACCAGCTGCTGGCCATGCTGACGCCCAAGGGGTCGGAGGTCAGCGGCGCGAACCTGTCCTTCAGCCGCCGGCTGGGCGGCCGGATCGAGGCCAACGTCTCCGTCGGCTATACCCACGCCCACACCCTCGACCCGCCGGTGCTGACGCCGCCGACGGACGACTTCAAGGACTTCAACGGCGTGACCTATGCTGGCGGCCTGACGTTCCGGGCCACCAGCCGACTGCACATGGCGGCGACATTCCAGCGGCAGGTCACGCCGACCCTGCTGGCCGGAGGCTCCTACGAGATCCTGACCGGATATGGCGCGGATGTGGAATATAGCCTGGGCACCCGGATCACCCTGGGCTTACGCGCCGACCGCCAGCAGAGCGAAACCACCGGTGTCGTCCTTTTGACGCCGATCGCCCAACAGTTGACGGATTCTCGCGTTAACGATCTGTCGGCAACTGCCACCTATAGAATGAATAGACGTCTTTCGTTGTCGCTCCAGGGAAGCCGGGAAACCCGAAAGGCAAATCTCAGCGACTTCAACTATACAAACGACCGCGTGGCTTTGACTTTGAGTTCCACCTTCTAGACGAACATGGACTACGCCAAAATGACTGCAACCAAGGACGTCGGTTTGGCTCTGGTGCTGCTGGCCATGGCGGCCCCCGGATCCGCGCTGGCGCAGCAGGCCCGGACGGTTCCCGCCCCGGCCCTGGCGACGCCCGCCGTCGTGCCGCAGGGCGCCCGGCCGGGCGCTGACGCCGCGGCTGTGCGAAAGGAAGAATACATCATCGGCCCCGAGGACGTGGTCGAGGTCGAGGTGGTCGGCCAGCCTGACCGCACCCGCGCGCGGGTCTATACCGATGGCACCATCCAGGTGAACCTCGCCGGCCAGATCGCCGCCGCCGGCAAGACCCCGCGCCAGCTCGGCGCCGACATCGCCGCGGCGCTGAAGGCCGGCGGCTTCTACGCCAATCCAGTGGTGAACGTCGAGGTCGTGGGCTTCTCCAGCCGCTACGTCACGGTTCTGGGCGCCGTCGGCTCCCCCGGCCTCGTGCCGATCAACCGGCCCTACCGCCTGTCGGAGATCCTGGCGCGCGTGGGCGGTGTGCGCGAGGGTGCGGCCGACTACCTGATCGTGCGGCCGGAAACCGGACCGGAGAAGCGCTACCTCGTGGAGAAGCTCGCCTCCGGTACGTCCGATGAAGACCCGATGGTCTCGCCCGGCGACAAGATCTTCAGCCCGCAGGCGGAGGTCTTCTACATCACCGGCCAGGTCAAATCGCCGGGCACCTATCCCATCAAGACCGATCTCACCATCGCCCAGGCCATCGCCCGCGGCGGCGGCCTGACGGACTCGGGGACGGACAAGCACGTGAAGGTGACCCGCGGGGGCAAGGTCGTGAAACTCGATCCCAACGCGAAGGTGATGCCGGGCGACGTGCTCGATATCGCGGAGCGGCTCTTCTAGGCCGAAGTGTCAGGAACAGGCGATGAGCATCATTCAATTCCTCCGCATCCTTTGGTCCTACCGGGTGCTGACCCTGCTCACGACCGCGGCGACCGTGGTCGGCGCCGTCGTCGCGATCCTGATCGTCCCTCCGCGCTATGAAGCCAGCACGCGGGTGATGCTGAACACGCTGAAGCCCGACGCCGTCACCGGTCAGGTGATGCCCGGGGTCGACACGCGCGAGTTCCTGGCGACGCAGATGGAGCTGATCCGCGACTTCGGCGTGGCCGGCGAGGCGGTGGACAAGCTCGGCTGGACGTCCAGCCCCGACTACATCGCGCAGTACAATGCCCTGAAGAGCCCCGATGGCGACATGCGCCGCTGGCTCGCCCAGCAGATCATCGACCGCACCAAGGTCAACGCGGTGGTGGGGACCAATATCCTCAACATCTCCTTCGAGTCCGGTACGCCGGCCGACGCCCGGGCGATGGCCAACGCCCTGCGCGACGCCTACGTCGACTCGACGCTGGCGACCCGCCGGCGCGACGCGATGCGCAACGCCGACTGGTTCAACCAGCAGGCCAGCAAGGAAAAGGATCTGCTCGACAAGGCCGACCAGGCCAAGACCGACTACGAGCGCGAGATCGGCATCGTCATGGAGGACGACAAGACAGACATCGAGACCGCCCGCCTGCGGTCGCTGGCGTCACAGAACAGCCTGGGCCCCGCGATGATCGCGCCCGCGGCCGCGGCGCCGCCCTCGGCCTCGGCGGTGGAACTGGCGCAGCTTGACGCCCAGATGGCTCAGGCGTCCAAGACCCTCGGTCCCAACCACCCGGCGCTGATCGGCATGCGCGCCAAACGCGAAACCCTGCTGAAGATGGTCGAGAAGGACCAGGCGGCGGCGCGGGAAGCCGCGGCGGCGCAGGCGCGAGCGGCCGGCGCCGGTTCGGGCGCCCTGAACCGCGCCGTGGCCGAACAGACGGCCCGCGTCATCGCCAACCGCGCCAAGATCCAGCGCCTGAACCAACTGCAGAACGAGGTGAACCTACACCGCGAGCAGATGGAAAAATCCCTCGCCCGCGCCGTGGCCCTGCGGCAGGAGGCGGCGGTGGCCGACCCCGGCATCACCGTGCTGAGCGAGGCGGTGACGCCGCGCCACCCGTCGTTCCCGAAGAAGGGCCTGATCCTGGGCGGCGCGGTGGCGCTGGGCGGGGCCGCGGGCCTCCTGCTGTCGCTGATCCTGGAGTTCCTGTTCCGCCGGGTCCGCGGCATCGAGGACCTGGAAGGCGCGGTGGGCGTGCCGCTGCTGGCGGTGATCATGCCGTTCGACGAGACCCAGAGCGCCAAGGAGCCCGCCGTGGCGCGTTTCCTGCAACGGTTGCGCGGGCGGCGGCGGCAAGTCGCGCCGGCCTGACCGACAGAGAGCCCATGCCCACCAGACCCTTGAGAGCGACCGTGGCCGAACCGACACCACTACCGAGCGCCGAACCCGGCTCCTTCTCGATTTCGAACGAGCTGGTGACCCTGCGGCCGGAGGTGAGCGGCGCCGCCGAGGCCATGCGGGCGCTTCGGACCCACATCGTGGCGCAGCACGTGGAGAAGGGCAGGCGGGCCCTGGCGGTCTGCGCCGCGACCGCCGAGGTCGGCTGCAGCGTCGTCGCCGCCAACCTGGCGGTTGGCCTCTCACAGATCGGGGTCAAGACGCTGCTGGTGGACGCCAACCTGCGTCATCCGCACGTCGACCGGCTGTTCGTCCCTTCGGAGCCGGTGGAGGGCCTGGCGCAGTGCCTGATGTCCGACAGCCACAGCTTCGGCGACTTCATCGAGACCGACGTGCTTCGCGACCTGTCGATCATGTTCGCCGGCGCGGTCCCGGAAAATCCGCAGGAGCTTCTTTCCACGGGACGGTTCGAGGACCTGATGAACTTCTGCCTGCGGGAATATCAGATGACGATCCTGGACACGCCGCCGGCTAACAACTGCTCGGACTCGCGGCGGGTCAGCACGGTCGCCGGCTACAGCCTGATCGTGACCCGGAGAAACAAGACCCTGGTCAACGATGTGAAGACGCTGATTGGGCAGCTCGAAGGTGAGCGCGCGCATGTCATCGGAACCGTGCTGACCGAAGGTTGAGCCGATGGACGCGGTGATCGAACGGCCCACGACCACGACCCAGACGGCTCTGGTGCGGCACTGGCCGCTGTGGGTGAGCCTGGCCGCCCTGGCGATCCCGACGGCGATCACGCTCGGGAAGCAGGTCTGGTCGACAGAGCTTGGCGCGCACGGCCCGATCGTCCTGGCGACGGGCCTGTGGCTGCTCTCGCGCAAGGTTGACGACTTCCGGGCGCAGGCCCGTCCCGGGCCTGTCTGGCTCACCGCCCTGCTCACCGTGGGCGGCGTCGCGGTCTATGTTTTCGGCCGCGCTTACGACTTCATCAGCCTGGAGGTGGCCGGCCTCTACAGCGTCTGCCTGGGCTTCCTGCACGCCTTCGTCGGCTGGCGGGCGATGCTGCGCAACTGGTTTCCGCTGTTCTACCTGGGCTTCGTCGTGCCGCCTCCGGGCTGGCTGATGGACAGCCTCACCGCGCCCTTGAAGACCTTCGTATCCTATGTGGCGACCGCGATCCTTTCGGCGAGCGGCGTGCCGATCGTGCGCGAAGGCGTGACGCTCATGGTGGCCCAGTACCAGCTGCTGGTGGAGGACGCCTGCTCGGGCATGAACTCACTCACCGGCCTGACGGCGATCAGCCTGTTCTATATCTATCTGCTGCGGAACGCCTCCTGGGGCTATTCGGCCTTCCTGGTGTGCATGGTGATCCCCATCGCCATCGTCGCCAACATCCTGCGGATCATCGTCTTGGTGCTGCTCACCTACTTCTTCGGCGACGGGGTGGCGCAGAGCTTCCTGCACATGGCGGCCGGGCTATTCCTGTTCGCCTCCTCACTGTCCCTGGTGTTCCTGATCGACCACCTGGTGTCACCTCTTTGGTTCCGCAAACGGGTGGCAGCATGATCGCGCGGCGAGACCTCATTCTCGGCGCCGCGGCGCTCGCCGGCGCAGGGCTCGCCGCCGAGCTCAAGCCGCGGCGTCACGTCCTGCTGCTCGACAAGAATTCCAAGATGGAGAGCATCGTGCCGGTGTCGTTCGGCGACTGGTCGGCGGCCAGTTCGCCGAACCTCGTCACGCCGGACACCAAGGGCAAGCTCGCCTCGCAGCTCTACAGCGAACTGGTCACCCGCATCTACACCCACGCCAAGACCGGCCGCGAGGTGATGATGCTGATCGCCTATGGCGACACCCAGAGCGACCTCTTGCAGCTCCACCGGCCGGAAAGCTGCTACCCCGCCGTCGGCTTCAGCCTGAAGTCCAGCGCGCCGCGCATGGTGCCGCTGGCCGAGGGGACCGCCCTGCCCGGACGCCGGGTGGTGGCGGCGATGACTGAGCGGCAGGAAAACATCGTCTACTGGACGCGCCTGGGCGAATACCTGCCCACCAGCTCCGGCCAGCAGCGCATGGCGCGGCTGCGGAGCGCGATGAAGGGCGTTGTGCCCGACGGGGCGCTGTTCCGCTGCTCCATGGCGACCACCGACACCGAAGCCTCGTTCCGCGACATCGAAGGGTTCGTGCGCGAAGTGGTGCTGGCGGTGGCGCCGCAACACCGTGCGGCTGTGGTGGGCACGGCGCTTGCCGACGCCCTAAATGGCCAAAAGGCCGTCTAGCCCGGGCTAGAACTTCAGGCCGAACGGCTTCAGCACCAGGACGATATAGGCCAGCACGCCCACGACGATCGCGGCCGACAGCGGACCCATGCCGTGGTTGCCGACGTAGTTGGCGACCGCGCAGCCCAAGGCAGGCGGCAGGTAGTGGTAGATGGTGTCCTGGGGCTCGCCCTCCTGCATCGACCTGTGCAGGAACAGGACGACCAGGCCGCCGAAGATGGCGATGGTGATCCAGTCGTAGACAGTTTCCAAGACGAATCCCTCCCGACCGCGACCTGCGGGCCATCCTATGCCGGAGTTTGCAAGGATCGTGCAAGGATGGCCAGCCTGGAGCCTTGGCGCAATTGGCCTCGCCTCGAAACCGGCTCTGAGCTACCCGGTGGCGCGCGTCGAACGAGGTCCGCAAGGTGCGAAGCCGCTCCGATCCGTCGTCCATCAGCCGCCCGGCCGGCGTGGTCCGGACGGCGATGCTCGCCACCGCCGTCGCCGTGCTGGCCGCAAGCCTCAGCGCCAGCAGCGGCCCGGTCGTCACCACCGAGCCCATCGCGCGGGAAACCTTTGAGCGACCAGGCCTGCTGGCGGTCCTGCCGGATGGCCGGCGGCTCAATTTCCGCTGTATGGGGCGCGGTTCCCCGACGGTCATCCTGGAGTCCGGCTTCGCGGCGGACGCCTCCGCCTGGAGCCGCGTGCAGCCGAGGATCGCAGCGGTGACCAGGGTCTGCGCCTATGACCGCGCGGGCTCCGGCTTCAGCGACCCGGGGCCGCTGCCGAGGGACGGGGCGGCGATCGCCCGCGATCTGGACTACGGGCTGAAAGCGGCCCGGATCGCGGGGCCCTATGTGCTGGTGGGGCATTCGGCGGGCGGCCTCTATGCGCGGCTGTTCGCCGCCCGGCGACGCGAGCAGGTGGTGGGCCTGGTGTTCGTCGACAGCTCCGTGGAGCACCAGATGCAGCGGATGCAAGCCCTGTTCGGCCCCCAGGCCGGCGGGATGGAGGGCCTGGCGCGACGCTCGCGGATGTGCCTGAAGGCGACCTCCGGCCCCACGACGGCAGCCGACGACGCGGTGCGGCTGGAATGCGCGCCGCTCGGGAGCGACGCCCACGCGCGGCGGGTGGCGCTGCGGCCGGACACCTACCGCGCCCAGCTCTCCGAGCTGGACACCCTGTTCACCGCCACCTCCGACGAGGTTGACCGCACGGGCACCCTGCTGCAGGACGTGCCCGCCATCGTGCTGACCGCCGCCAAGGCGGATGGCGAGCCCGCAACCGCCGATGATCCGGGTGCGGCGGCCTGGCAGAATTTCCACCTGATGCTGGCCGAACGTTTCCGGCGAGGACGCCATCGCCTGGTGAAGTCCTCGCACCTGATGATGCTCGACCGGCCGGAGGTGGTGGCGGGCGCGGCCCTCGAGCTCGTCCAGGCGGCGCGCCGGCGCTGAGTCCGGCTAGCGCACGACCGTGCTGTCGCCCAGCACGCAGGGCAGGGTGCGGACCATGATCGCCAGGTCCAGCCAGACCGACTGGCGCTCGACATATTCGAGGTCCAGCGAGACCCGGCGAGCCACCGCCTCAGGGGTGTCCACCGGCCCGCGCGAGCCGTTGACCGCCGCCCAGCCGGTGAGACCCGGCTTCATGCGATGCCGGTGGGCGTAGGATTCCACGAGCTTGGAGGCCTCGGCGCCGTTGGTCAGCATGCCGATGGCGTGCGGCCGCGGCCCGACCAGGGACATCTCGCCGCGGATCACGTTCCACAGCTGCGGCAGCTCGTCGAGGCTGGTGCGGCGCAGGAACCGGCCCACCTTGGTCACCCGGTCGTCATCGGCGGTCACCTGGCGGGCGGCGGCGTGGTCGGTCGTCTCGGTGCGCATGGACCGGAACTTCCAGACCAGCACCTCCTCGTTCATGTAGCCGTGGCGCCGCTGCTTGAAGAGCACGGGACCAGGGCTGTCCAGGCGGATGGCGACCGCGATGGCCGCGAGCGCCGGGGCGAGGACGATGATGGCCGCGACGCTGAAGGCCACGTCGATCATCCGCTTCAGCGCGCCCTGCAGGGCGCCGCGCCGAACGCCGGAGAGGTGCGCCAGCGGCATGTCGAGCAGGCGCTCCTGGGCGGCCTGCTCGCTGCCGGCGTCGCCGCCTTCCATCAAGAGGCTCACGGCGTTGGGGCAGGGTGCGAGTTCGGCGATAAGCTGGGCGATGCGCACCGTGGCGCCCGGCGGCACGGCCACCACGATGCGATCGACGTAGGGCAGCAGGCGGTGGGTCTTCACGTCGGCGGTGCGGCCCAGCACCGGCACCCCGAAGATGTGCTTGGGGCTGCGCTCGCCCCGGTCGTCGAAGATCCCCAGGATGTTCACGTCGCGGTTGGAGAGGGCCACGGCCACCAGGCGCTGCGCAGCCGGCGTCGCGCCGACGATCATCAGGTTCGGGGTCAGAAGGCCCTGGCGGCGCAGGCGGCGGATGTAGGTGAACCAGACGAGGTGCGCAGCGCCCAGCAGGGCGACGGTGGTCAGGCACCAGTCGACGATGTGCACGATGTTGGCGGTCTTCGCCGCCGCCGAGGTCATGGTGGCGAAGGTGAGCATCATCAGGCTCGACCCGCCGACCGCGCCGATCACCTTGTAGAGGTGGGGTACGAGGCGTTCGCGGACACTGAGCTGATAGGCCTCGAAGCTCACCAGGCTGGCCGCCACCAGGCCTGACGCCGCCAGGAGCAGGCCCGCGGCTCCGGCGCTTTCGCCCCGCAGCCAGCCCAGGCCGATGAGGCCGGCCAGCAGCGTCAGGTCGGTGAGCTGGACGAGGCGCGTGAGGGTGTCGCCGCCGACCCGCGCGCGGGCGCTGGCGAGCCGGCTCGGCCGCAGGGGGCCGCGGCGATGCGGGGAATTGGCCTGGGCCGCCGAACCGTTGGCGCTCGCGTCGTAGGGCATGGGTACTCTTCCGCCACCTGTCTTCGGCGGCAGCATGCGCCGGCGGCCCTGAGGATGCGGTTAATTCGCGAGCGTCAGTCGCGGCTGCTGGCGTTTGAGCGGCGGCGTCCGGCGCGGGGCTTGCCCAGGGGCAGCGCCTTGGCGGGCCGGCCGGCGCGCGACCCGCGCGGTCCCGCGCGCGGCGCGAGGCTGTGCATCTCCTCCGGCCGGACGCCGGCCTCCGATGCGGTCTTGCGGACCAGGGCCAGCTGCGCCGCCACCGGCCCGCCCGGAGCCATCAGGGCCGCGATGAGGTCTTCGCTGTAGCCCAGCGACCGGTAGAAGGCCTGCCGCGCCCGGCGCTCGGCGCGCAGCATCAGCACGATCGAGGCGCCCACCGCCGCGAGCAGCCCCATTCCGATCGACGAGATAAGCCACACCAGCATGCCGGCCCCTGATAGCGTGACGCCATTGCACTGCGTTTTCCGGACGTTGTCGATGCCACACGCCGTCGCGCAGGTTCGTCGCCCAGTTTGTAGCCGCAGGGTTTGACAGAACGACAACGGGCTCATCGATGTCCGAAAACCGCGAGACTTCGGGGCGGCGAGCCCCCATCTTGGCGGCATGGACATGGATTTCGAAGCCTGCCGCCGCGCCTTCCTGACCCGCGACCCGCGGTTCGACGGGCGCATCTTCGGCGCGGTCCGGACGACCGGCATCTACTGCCGGCCGGTCTGCCCCGCGCGGACCCCGAAGCCGCAGAACATGACCTTCTACCCGACGGCGGCGGCCTGCCAGGAGGCGGGCTACCGGCCCTGCCTTCGCTGCCGGCCGGAGTCGTCGCCGGACCTGGGCGCCTGGCGCGGAACCTCGAACACCGTTTCGCGCGCGCTGGCGCTGATCGAGGCCGGGGCGATGGACGGCGGCGACGTGGACGCGCTCGCGTCGCGGCTGGGGGTCGGCGAGCGGCAACTGCGGCGCCTCTTCCGCCAGCATCTGGGCGCCTCGCCGGTGGCGGTGGCCCAGACCCGCCGCGTGCTCCTGGCCAAGCAGCTGATCCAGGAGACCTTGCTGCCGATGGGCGAGGTGGCGCTGGCGGCGGGGTTCGGCAGCGTCCGGCGGTTCAACGAGACCTTCCAGCAGCTGTTCGGCCGCCCGCCCGGCGCGCTGCGCCGTAGCCGGGCCGAGGAGGCCAGCGCCCAGGCCGGCGGGATCACCGTGCGGCTGCCCTATCGCGCGCCCTATGACTGGGGGGCGATGATCGGCTTCCTGGCCGCCCGGGCGATCCCCGGCGTCGAGAGCGTCACGCCGCGCCGCTACGCCCGCACCCTGGCGGTGGACGGCGCGGTGGGCGTGGTGACGGTGTCGCCCGGCGGCGGCGACTTCCTGGTGGCGGAGATCCGCCTCCCGAAGGTGCAGGCCCTGCCGGCGGTGATCGCCCGCATCCGCCGGGTGTTCGACCTGACGGCAGACCCGGCCCTGATCGGCGCGCATCTCAGCCAGGATCCGGCCTTGGCGTCCCTGGTGGCCGCCCGGCCAGGCCTCAGGGCGCCCGGCGCCTGGGACGGCTTCGAGCTGGCGGTCCGGGCGATCCTGGGCCAGCAGATCACCGTCACCGCGGCCCGCGGCCTCGCCGCCAAGCTGGTGGAGGCCTATGGCGCGCGGCTGGACGACCCCTTCGCCGCGGCGCTTGGCCTGACGCGGGCGTTCCCGACGCCTGCCAAGATCGTCGGCCAGGACGTCGCGGCGCTGGGCATGCCCAAGGCGCGCGGCGCGGCGCTTGAGGCGCTCGCCCGCACCGTGGCGGCGGATCCGACGATCTTCACGCCGCGGGCAGACCTGGACAGCGCCATCGCGGCCCTGAAGGCCCTGCCGGGCGTCGGCGAATGGACGGCGCAGTACATCGCGCTGCGCGAACTGCGCGAGCCGGACGCCTTCCCGCAGGCCGACATCGGGCTGCTGCGGGCCATGGCCGACGAGGCCGGCCGCCGCCCGACGCCCGCCGAACTGCTGGACCGCGCGGAGGGCTGGCGCCCCTGGCGGGCCTATGCCGCGCAACATCTCTGGGCCGCCGACGCCGAGCCGCTCAGCCAACCCACCGAACCCAAGAGGACGAAGACCGATGCCCAAGAGCAACGCGCCGCCTGAAACCCTGACACTCGACCGGCTGGCGACACCCATCGGAACGGCCCTCCTGGTCACCGACGAGGCCGGCGTCCTGCGCGCCTTCAACTGGACCGACTACGAGGCGGCGATGCGCGCCTGGATCGGCAAGCACTATCCCAAGGCGAAGCTGGTCGAGGGCCGGGCGCCGCCACCGGTGCGGGGCGCCTTCGAGACCTATTTCCGGGGCGAGGCGCGCGCCCTGGAGACGGTGGCCTGGGCGGCGTCCGGGACGCCCTTCCAGCTGAAGGTCTGGGAGGCGCTGTGCGGCATCCCGGCGGGCGAGACCGTAAGCTACGCTCAACTCGCCGAGCGGATCGGACGTCCGACCGCCGTGCGCGCGGTGGGCCTCGCCAATGGGGCCAACCCCGTCGCCGTGGTGGTGCCGTGCCATCGGGTGATCGGCGCCAACGGCTCGTTGACCGGCTATGGCGGCGGCCTGCCCCGCAAGCGCTGGCTGCTGGACCTTGAAGGCGCAAGGGCCAAGGGCCAAATCGCCGCCTGAGGTTATCCACGCATCGGCGGCTGACCCCGGGGCGGAGCGTGCTATGAGCGGCCTCCCCGACGCTTGGGGCGTTCACCGGCGAGGCGATGGAAGAATTCCTGCGACAGTACGGCCCGATCGGCATTTTCCTTGGCGCCGGGTTCGAAGGCCAGACGGCGGTGATCGTCGGCGGCCTCCTGGCGCGCCAGCACATCCTGCAGCTGTGGCTGGTGTTGCTGAGCGCCACGGCGGGCTCCGGCCTCCTCGATCACCTCCTGTTCGTGGCGGGGCGCAGGTTCCGCAGCCACCGCTGGGTGAGGCGGGCCACCGAACAGGTCGCCTTCGCCCGCGCGCTGAGGTTCATCGAGCGCTTCCCGATCAGCTACATCCTGGCCTTCCGCTTCATCTTCGGGCTGCGGGTGGCGAGCCCGATCGCCATCGGCGTCTCCCAAGTGCCGACCTGGCGCTTCACCGCGCTCAACATCCTGGGCGCGGTCATCTGGGCGACCAGCTTCACCATGCTGGGCTTCATCTTCGGCGAGGCGGTGCACAACATCCTTGGCCATGGCCATCACGCCGGGCGGTGGACCCTGGTCGCCGCCGGGGGGATCGTCGTCGTCGTGGGCCTCATCTGGGCGGTCCGCTACGTCCTGCGGCGCCGCAGGGCGGCCAAGGAGGCCGCCGCCGGGGCCTGAGGCGCCAAATCCGCTTGCGGGAACGCGCGGGCAAGCGCAGCCGTTGGCGGAAGATGCACGATACTCGGCTAACCAGACGCTCGCTGTTCGCCGCCGCGGCGGCCCTGGGCATCGCCGGCGGGGCGAAGGCCCAGCGCGGCCACGGCTGGCCGGACGGGGCGCGGGCGGCGGTCAGCCTGACTTACGACGACGGCCTGAACAGCCAGCTCGACAACGCCGTGCCGGAGCTCAATCGCCTGGGGATGAAGGCGACCTTCTTCCTCACCGGCGACAACGCCCACTGGCGCCTGGCGGATTGGGAGGCGCTGGCGCGGGACGGCAACGAGGTCGCCAACCACACCATGACGCACCCCTGCGCGCTCAACCGCTACAGCGCCGATAGGCTGGCCCATGCCGAGGTCGACCGGATGGAGGGCTATCTGGACGCCCATTTCGGCGCCGACCGGGAGCGCACCTTCGCCTATCCCTGCGGCTACCTGGGCGTGGGCCATGGGCCGCGCCACGACCGCTTCGCGCGCTATCGCAGAATCCTCGAGCAGGACAGCGTGGTCGCCGCCCGGACCACCGCCGGGGGGCCCAACCGGCCCGATCAGGCGGCCGCCAATCCCTTGTATCTGCACGCCTTCGAGCCGACCTACGAAGGCGACCACGTGGCGCCGGCGCTGCGCTACCTGAACGAGACGGTGGCTGAGGGCGGGTGGGCGATCCTGGTGTTCCACGACGTGGTGCCGAAGTGGCGCGCCGACGGGGACGTGAGCGTGGCGACGCACGACAGGATCCTGGCCCACATCGCCGCCCTCGACGTCTGGTGCGCGCCCATGGGCGAAGTCTTCACCTATGTGCAGAGCCATTGGGGCCGCGCCGCCTGAGGCCTTCGGCGGCTCCGCGAGCGCGCCCCGCGCCGCGGCAACATTACGCAAATTTCACGAGCCGGCCCGTCGCCGCACGGCTCGGCTTACCGTATAACGTCGCTCGACGGAATCGCTTCGGAGCCGAGGTCGGCGATGACCACATTCACGGAAATTGTCGCCGCGGTGGTTGTCCAGTCCTCGACCCTGGCGCTGTCGCATTTCGGCGTGGCCATCGACCAGGGGCAGGCCGAGCGCCTCAGCGGGCCGCCTGTGGAACGGGTGATCGCCCGCACCCCCTCGCAGCCGACCCGGGCCCTGAAACTGACCGGCTGCCCGCAGGGCCGTCACCGGACGGCCATCGTCAAGGTCTGATCCCCGCGACACAACCGCCCCCGATCCGCCGATCCGCGCGCACGGCTGTTTGCGTCGCGACCTATCGCGGGTAATCCTTTTCGAGGCGGTTGGCGGCGTCCCGTCAGGGATGTCGAGGCGGCTTAGAGGCCTGCCGACGGAAGAGGCGTATGAGGATCAGAAAGCGGACCCGGCCGGCGGACTTCGGCGCATCTGCCCGCGAGAGCCTGGCGGAGGCGCGCGACCGCGAGGCGGAGCGTTTCGCCGAGCCTGAACCCGCAGCCGAACCGGAGCCGCTGGAGCTCACCGCCCGCGCCGAAGCCCCCTTGCAATCCTCAGGGGCCGGCTCAGCGGTCACCGCGCCAGCGCCGCGCACGGCGCTGACCCGCACCGAGGCCTATGAGGACGCCACGGCCGAGGCCTATCAGCCGCCGCCCGCCTGGCCGATCTACCTGACCGCCTTCGCCGTGGCCGTGCTCTGGGCGCTGGCCCCCATCGCCTTCGCCATCGGCTACCGCAGCTCGGTTGCGCCCCTGCGCGACGACAACTTCGCGCTGGTGGTGTTCTCTCTCCTGGCCATCGGGCCCGCGGTCTTCGTCTTCGCCGCCGCCTACATGATCCGCCAGGGCCAGAAGCTGGGGGCGGAATCCCGGCGGGCCAAGGCGGCGGCCGAGGAGATGCTGGCGCCGGCGGTCACCGCGGCGGCCCGCGCCGGCGACGTGGTGCAGAGCGTGCGCGACGAGATCATCACCGCCGCCGCCGCCGCCGACCAGGCGCGCGAGGCCCTGCTGGCGCTCCGCGAGGCGCTGGCGACCGAGAGCGAACGGCTGGTGGAGACCACCGAGATCTCCATCCGTTCGACCCACGAACTGACCGGCACGCTCAGCCGCGAGCGCCAGGAGATGGGGCGGCTCTCGCAGGACCTGGACGGCCAGGCCAGCAAGGTCGTCGACACCATCAACCAGCAGGCCCGCATGGTGGCCGACGCCACCGAGCTGGCCGAAACCCAGCTGCGCGAGGCCGAGGCGGCGTTGGCAGCGCGGGCGGCGGACCTGGCGGCGGCGGCCGGGGAGGCGAGCGACGCGGCGCGCATCGCCGGCGAGGACCTGACCCGCCACATCGCCCGCCTGGAGACCGCCGGCCTGGGGGTGAGCGAACAGGTGCGGGCTGTCGAGGGCGGGCTTTCCGAGCAGCGTACCGCCCTGATCACCCTGACCCAGGCCTTGAAGACCGACCACGAGGGCTTCGCGAGCCAGGCCGAGGCCCACGCCGCCCAGCTCACCGACTTCATCAGCCAGGCGCGCGCCTCCTCCGAGGAGCTGAGCGACCGGGCACTGAAGGGTGGCGAGAGCCTCCGGGCCTTGGTCGCCGGGGCCGCCGAGCAGTTCCGCGACCTGGCCGAGACCGCCAAGGCCGAGCGCGAGGAATTCGGCCAGTCGACGCTCCAGTCCCTGGAAACCGTCTCGGCGGCCGCCACCGAGCAGCGCGAGAAACTGCAGGCCGAGACCCGCGCCGCGATCGACGCCCTCGCCGCCGCGGCGGAAGAAACCCGGGCCGCGGCGGCCAGCCATGCCGAGGCCGCCCGCCAGCAGGTGGACCAACTGTCGGAGGCCGCCTTCTCCGCCGGTCAGAAGGCGAACCAGGTGTTCGAGGCGCGGCTTTCGGAAGCGCGCGCCCTGGTGGCGCAGTCTTCGGACATGGTCGACGAGGCCGGCGCGGCGACCGCCAGGCGCCTGGAGGAAGGCGCGGCCGCCGCCCGCGCCTCGCTCGCCGCTCTGCAGGAGATGATGGCCGAGGTGGACGAGCGGGCCGCGCGCCTGCCGGCGAGCGCCCAGGGCCAGATCGACCAGGTCCGCGCCGCCGTGGCCGAGGGCCTGGAGGAGCTGGCGGCTCAGGCGCGGCGCACCGCCGAGGAGACGCAGGCCATCGACGCCGCCTTCCAGGAGCGCGCACGGCGGAATTTCGAGATGCTCGGCGAGGCGGTGCGCCTGATGGGGGCCTCGGCATCCATGGCCGCCGCGCCCCTGGCGGCGCCCCAAGCCGCCTCGGGGCCGGCCGCGCCGCCCCGCACGCCGCGCCCGCGGACCCCGGCCAAGACGTCGGAGGCCGAGCCGCAGGCCGCCGTGGCCGAAGCCGCAGCCGCGCCCGAGGTCGCAACCGCCGTGGACGACGTCGACCTTGCCCTCGAGGAGCTGATGGAACCGGCGCCGGCCCGCCTGTCCGAGACGGCTGCGGCGCCGATCGCCGACCCGGGCCTGCGGCCGCGCCTGAAGTTCACCCCGACCGCGACCGACGAGGAGTTCGCCTCGGTGTTCGAGGCCGCCGGCGGCGTGGCGGCCGACGCCGCAGAGCCGGCCCACGAGGGCGAGTCCTGGACCTGGAAGGACCTCCTGGCCTCCATCGACGGCGCGGACGCCGAAGGCGAGCGGCTGCAGGACCTGTTGGGCCACGAGCTCGCCCAGATGGGGGTCGAGCCCGCCAAGCTGCTGCCCAAGGCGCGCATCGACGAGATCGCCGCGGCCGTCCAGACCGGCGACCTGGAAGGCGCCCGCGAAGTGGTGAAGCGGCTCGCGCCGGCGGCGACCCGGCGCATCGCGCGGCGGCTGCTCACCGACGCGGCGATCAAGCGCCAGGCGCAGGTCTATATCCGCCGCTACCAGACCCTGGTGGACGACGCCGTGGTGCGCGACCCGGAGGGCTTCCTGATGGCGACGCTCCTGGGCGACGATCCAGGCCGCATCTACCTGCTGCTGGACGCCGCCATGGGAGACTTGGTCTAGGCGTGGGCCGGCTGACGGCTCGGGCCGAAAATTGGCCGCTGGCCGAAGCCTTCGTCATTTCCCGCGGCTCGAAGACCGAGGCCGAGGTGGTGGTGGCGGAGATCTCCGATCAGAGCCACCGCGGCCGGGGTGAGGCGGTCCCCTACGCCCGCTATGGCGAGACGGTGGCCGGCGTCCTGGCGCAGATCGACAGCGTGCGGCCGGCGATCGAGGGCGGCGCGGGGCGGCGCGAACTGCAGGGCCTGCTGCCGCCAGGGGCGGCGCGCAATGCGGTCGACTGCGCGCTCTGGGACCTTGAGGCCAAGCAGGGCGGCGTGCGGGCCTGGACCCTGGCCGGGCGGCCGCGCCTCGACCCGGTGAAGACCTGCTTCACCATCAGCCTGGGGACGCCTGAGGAAATGGCGAAAGCGGCGCAGGCCAACGCCGGGCGCCCGATGCTGAAGCTGAAGATCGCCGGCGCCGACGACCTGGGCGCGGTGGCTGCCGTGCGCGCCGCCGCCCCGCGCAGCCGACTGATCCTCGACGCCAACGAGGCGCTGGATTTCGAGACCCTGCGGCGCCTGGCGCCGGAGCTGGCGCGGCTGCGGGTGAAGCTCCTGGAGCAGCCCCTGCCCGCCGGCCAGGACGAAGCGCTGGAGGGCTACGACAGCCCGGTGCCGCTCTGCGCCGACGAGAGCCTGCATACCCGCGCCGAGCTTGCGGCCTGCGCGGCGCGCTACGCCGTCGTCAACATCAAGCTGGACAAGACCGGCGGCCTCACCGAGGCGCTGGCGCTGGCCGAAGCGGCCCGGGCGCGCGGCCTGGAGATCATGGCCGGCTGCATGGTGGCCACCTCGCTCGCCATGGCGCCGGCCATGATCGTCGCCCAGGGGGCCGAGTTCGTGGATCTCGACGGGCCGCTGCTGATGGCGCGGGACCGCCAGCCGGGCCTTGAATTCACCGGCTCGCTGATCGAGCCGCCTGCGGCGGCGCTCTGGGGATGAGGCCCCAAGGTTCCCATCGGCGCAATGACCGCGCCGAAGGCGCACCTGAGACGGATCAGGAGATTTCGGTTTCCGAGGCGGGCATGCTCTTGAACATGAGGGTGATCCGAAGGTCCTGACAGCGCTTGGATATCGGTCGCGCCACGTGCGGGATGGTCCCCGAGAATACCGCGAGCCGATTGGGCTTTGGATAGATGGCCGCGATGACCTCATCAGCAGCGGCGTTGAACAGCAGGGTCTCGCCGCCGAAATTCGGATTCCAGGCGAGGTGTGGATAGTAGATCGCGGTGAGGTGTGTGGGGATATTGGAATCGAGATGCACGCTGCCCTCGACCCCGCCGCCCATGGCGTTCGCATAGCAGCGAGAGAGCGCGTGGCCTTTGAACGGGCCGGCTTGCAAGGAGCGCCAAATGGCGCCGATCAAGGGCGCTTCCCGGATGAGCGCCTCTTCGATGTCTGCGGGTGACAGGGCCTCCTGCCCATCTTTCACATATCCCGCAAAGTGCTTGTAGAAATAGCGGTCGGCGTCGCTTCCGCTTGCGGAAAAGCCGCCATAGGCCCAGCCCGGCTCGTTCAGATAGCGCCAGAGCGCGGCTTGGTCATCCGGCGGCAGCAGGTTGTCGAAGATGGTGACGGCGTGGGGCATGACAGCGATCACATCCGGAAGATACTGCGCGTGACTTAGCGCGGGAGACGAGGGGCTGCGGCTAGGGGGACCAACGGTGTCGGCCGATTTGTTCGAAGGCCAGCCGCGAGCAATCTCCAAAGCGCCAGAACCTCAGTCGGAACAGGGTCACGAGCGCCTTCGCCCGCTGGCCGGCGCCACGTAACAAGGGGGTCGTCAGGACCTTCGGCGTGTGGGCGACCGCCGAGAGCGGCAGGGCAAGACACCGCAGCACCCAGGTCAGTTGCGCGGTGGCCCTCTTCGGGACCAGGCCATACATTTCGGAATCGAGCCGCCGCCACTTCTTCAGCAGCTCCTCCCAGGTCCGGCGCGCCGGGTGCGCCACCCTGGCGCCGGCTTCATACCCAAGGCTGTAGCCGCTTTCGAGGGCGCGGTGGCACCACTCCATGTCCTCGGAGACGCCGACGCGGAACCCGCCGACCAGGTCGAAAACCTCTCGCCGGCAGAAGAGGCTCGCGGTGACGGAATAGCCGTTGCGCGCCACATAGAACTGGTTGTCGAAGCCGAACAGGATATCGAACGCCTCGACGAAGGTGACGGCCCCGGCTTCGCGGGGATAGACGTAGACATAGCCGCCGACGATGTCCGCGCGGTCCAGCGCTGCGAGTCCGCTGGCCAGCCAGGCCGGTTCCGGGACGCAATCGCAATCGGTGAAAGCTAGGATATCTCCGCTCGCTGCGGCGACCCCGGCGTTGCGCGCGGGCCCGGCGCCCTTGTCGCGGGCGACGACCAGCTTGGCCCGGCCAGCGATGACTTCTGCAACGGCAGCCTCGCCCTGGGGCGAAGCATTGTCGGCGACCACGATCTCAACGGCGCCCCCATAGGTCTGGGCCCCCAGCGCCGAGAGGCACAGGTCCAGACGCGCGAGGTCATTGAAGTGCGGGACGATGACGCTGACCCGGCCATCGCTCATCACTGGCGCACCGCGTGGACGGTGGTCCCGCCCGGGTGAAACAGCCCGCGCACGTCAGGCGACCGGGCGGCCTGAACGCTTGGCGGCCTTGGGCGCGGCGACGGGCCGAGCCGCTTCGGCCAGGACCCGAGGCCGGACCGGATGCTTCACGGTGGCGACGAAGGCCATCAGCTTGCCGTCGCTCTTCCGGCTCAACGAGGCTTCGAATTTCAGTACATCGGACTGGTCTTCCAACTTGTACATTTTGAAGATCAAGGTTTCGGAGGGCGCGGAGTTGGCGAAATAATAGACGTCGCGTCCGCTGGTGCTGTAGTCGCTGAACATCCCCGGACCCAGTCGGCGGGCAGCGCAGATGTCGATGATTGTTGGGTAGGCGGCAAAATACAATAACCCGACGCCGTTTATGTCGTGCGGCGGCAGGATTTCATACTCGGTCTCGAAGATCGGCGGCGGCAAGTCAGAGGCCCGCTGCGCGCGGTAGCCGACCGCGAATTCGGGAAGCGCGGACAAGGCCGGGATGTCGCAATTTTCCGGTATGACGGGCTGGCCCTTCAACAGGGATGTGTTGGACCCCGCTTCACCAAACTTCGAAAAGCTCGTCATGATCTCGGCATGGATATGACTGTTCGGCCCATCGACGTTCGCGGAACTGAAGAACATGCCTGCGCCGAACCGGCTCATCTCGAGATCAAGCGTGATGCGGTCATTCTCCTTGATATCCGTCAGGGGCTGACGGGCTGAGAGGCAGATCCTCGTGAACGTCGCATAGAGGCGAACCCCTTCGGAATCGGCGACGGCCGCCGACGGGGTCCGCAGGCCGGCGGTCAGCACGCTCCAGTGAAGGTCGCCAAGTTCCTTGAAAATCCACGGCTCCGACAGGCCGGACAGGGCCATCTGGGGCATGTTCACGTCCTGCACGCGGCGCTCGGAGGCTGGGCTTTTCGACACGCCTTGATGTTCCAGTATCCTTGGAGCGACCATCGCGGGGCTTGCCGCCGACGACGGTGCGGCGCGCTCGCCCGAGGCCCGAGCGATGCGGACAACATCGGCCGGCGTCTGAACCTTGCCCCAGGCGCTGTCGGAAATCTGCCGGCCGATGAGCGTCTCCAAGGTCGTCCGCAGGCTGATAAGACCGAAGCTGTCGATCTCCAGATCGAAGATCGGACGCTCCATATCCTTGGCTGTGAAGTTCTTGATCTCTCCGCGCAGGAGTTCAATCACCGCCTCGTCAGAGGCGGCCGGGCGAAACGCCGAACTGCTGTCCCGGGCGGCTTGCCATTTCTCCAAGGTCTGGTCGGCAAGTTCGCTTCGGCCGGTTGCGCGCAGGAACTGCATCGCGCTTTCGACCGAGGGCGCCGTGGCGAACCCCGGCGCCTTGGCCAGCGCAGCGTCGAGCTCGGCCTTGTCGAAGCGCCACCACTCGGTCGTCTCCACCGCCTCGATCACCTGCGAGGGGAATCGATAGCGCACGAGCTTGGCCGGCGCGCCCGCCATGATCGCATAGGGTTCGACATCGGCCATCACAATGGCGCCGGCGCCGATCACCGCTCCGCGGCCAATTCGGCTGCACCCAGGTGTGATGATGCTGTTGTGACCCAGCCAGACATCGTCTTCGACAGCGGGCGGGCGGACCTTTGCGCGGTCGGAGCCGACGATGCCGAACTCCTTCAAGTAGAAATAGGGATGCGTCGAGAGGGCCTCGACGGGGTGATTGGCGTCGACGAGCCTCGCCGTGTTGGCGATGGAGCAATACCGGCCAATCCTGGAATTCGGGGGTATGCGCCAGCGATCGAACGCGCCGATCGTGTAGAGGCCCACGTCGATGCCGTACGTCCGCCGAAAATACCGCCTGAGCGGGCGGCTCTCATACTCGTTCCGGTAAATCAGCCGGGTGAGCAGCTTTTCTGCGATTGTTCGGATTATTGGCATTATTTCAACGTGCCCCGGCCGCGCAGAAGCCTATCGAGCAATAGACAAAATTCCCTTACTCGCACACCAGGGGAAGTTGCTATTCGAGCCGCACGCAAGTTGTCCAGAGAGACCTCGCCTGCGCGACCGGGCGCGACACAGTATCGTCGACCTCCCTTAGACACGCCACTGGCCCTCCACGCTCGAGGCCGAAAGCGGTGGTCGCGCGACCACCGGCCACGCTTGCGAAAGGCCGCCGTGATACAACATGCAGCCCGAGGGCGCCCGCCAACGTTGGGGTTTGCATGGAATCCGACCGCGAACGCGCGCACCGCGCCTGGCGCAACGCCGACCGCATCAAGAAGCTCTCCGACAGCCTGGTGAAGATCGGGCCGTGGGGCCTTGGCCTCGACGGGGTGTTGGCCTGGGCGCCGGTCGCGGGCACCCTCTACAGCGTCGGTTCCGGCGGCCTCCTGCTCTATGAGGGCTACAAGGCCCAGGCCTCGGGCATGACCCTGGCGCGGATGGCCGGCTATATGCTGGTCAACAGCGCGCTCAGCGAGGTGCCCGTGGTGGGCTGGGCCATGGACACCCTGTTCCGCGCCCAGCTGATGGCCGCCAACGCCCTGCAGAAGGACATCGAGGCCCGCCATGGCCGGCCGGAGACGACCGTGGACGCGCCGAGCTGGCGGGAGGTCGGACGCGAGGTGGCGCGGCCGGCCCGTTGAGGCCGCTCGCGGCGGCTTCCCGAAGGCGGGCCAAACCGTGCTAGGGAGCCCGCGGGCTTCACCCGGCGCGAGATCCTGATGCTGCAAAACCCGTTCACCCGGACGCCGGCGAAGATCGCGGTGATCGGCCTGGGCTATGTGGGCTTGCCGCTGGCGGTGGCCTTCGCGGCGGAAAACGCGGTGGTGGGCTTCGACATCAAGCCGCAGCGGATCGCCGAGCTGGCCGCGGGCGAAGACCGGACGCTGGAGGTGTCGCCCGCCGAGCTGGCCGCTGCGCGCGGGCTGACGCTCAGCTCCGATCCCGCGGACCTGAAGGCCTGCAATGTCTTCATCGTGACCGTGCCGACGCCCATCGACGCGGCCAAGCGGCCGGACCTTTCGGCCCTGATGGCGGCCAGCCGGACGGTGGGCGAGGCGATCGGCAAGGGTGGGATCGTGATCTACGAATCCACCGTCTATCCGGGGGCTACGGAGGAGGACTGCGTGCCGGTGGTGGCCGAGGTTTCCGGCCTCGCGTTCAACCGCGACTTCTTCGCCGGCTACAGCCCCGAGCGGGCCAATCCGGGCGATCCGACCCACCGCCTGGCCAACATCGTCAAGGTGACCGCCGGTTCGACGCCGGAGGCCGCGGCGTTTGTCGACGCGCTCTACGCCACGGTGGTGACCGCCGGCACCCACCGGGCCAGCTCCATCCGGGTGGCCGAGGCGGCCAAGGTGATCGAGAACACCCAGCGCGACCTTAACATCGCGCTCATCAATGAATTCTCGTTGATATTCCAGAGACTTGGCGTGGATACCTCAGAAGTGCTGGCGGCCGCCGGCACCAAGTGGAACTTCCTGAACTTCCGTCCCGGCCTGGTGGGCGGCCACTGCATCGGGGTCGACCCCTACTACCTGACCCACAAGGCCGAGGCGCTGGGCTACCACCCGGAGGTGATCCTGGCCGGGCGGCGGATCAACGATGGCATGGGCGGCCACGTCGCCCGCGAGCTGGTCCGCGAGATGGACGCGCGCGGGACAGCTGTAGAGGGCGCGCGGGTGCTGGTGATGGGACTGGCGTTCAAGGAGAACTGCCCGGACCTGCGCAACACCCGGGTGATCGACATCATCCAGCCGCTGGCCGGCGAGGGCGCGCGGGTGGAGGTCTGGGATCCCTGGATCGACGCCGAGGAGGCGCGGCGCGAGTACGGGCTGGAGCTGATCGCGCAGCCCACCGGCGCCTATGACGCGGTTGTGCTGGCGGTGGCCCATGAGCAGTTCACAGCTCTAGGCCCGGACGCGATCCGGGGGTTCGGCAAGGCCGGCGCGGTGGTCTTCGACGTGAAGAGCGTGCTTCCGAAGGCCGCGGCCGACCTGCGCCTCTAGCCGCGAAGGACGAGGACCAGGGCGATCACGGCCGCCCAGAAGAGCGCGCCGACCACCAGGACGATGAGCATGCCGCGCCGAGCGCCTGAGCGGTCGCGGGGATGCGGCGCGTCGGCCGCCGGGGCATCGGCCACCAGGCGCCAGACCTCGCCGTCGCCGCGCGCGGGGGCGCGATCGGCAAGGTCGGGTGGCAGCGGTTCGGCCGTCAGGGCTTCTGGCTGTGGCATCGTCGTTTCGTCCCGCCGCCATTCTGCGGGTGATGGACGACGTACGCCAGTCCCAAGTTGTCGCGGCTAGAGCACGATGGGTTTTGATGGAACCATCAAAACCCCGAATCGTGCTCGCAGGTCTATGCGACGACCCTGTTCTTCCCGTTCTTGATTGATTCAAACAGAACGGGACAGGGTCTAGAGAAGGTGCTCGATGCGAATGGGCAGGTCGCGGATGCGCCTGCCGGTGGCGTGGAAGACGGCGTTGGCCACAGCGGCGTTCATGCCGACGATGCCGATTTCGCCGATGCCCTTCACGCCGAGGGGATTCACCCGCGTGTCCTCCTCGGGCACGAAGATCACATCCACCTGGGGGACGTCGGCGTTCACCGGGATCAGGTAGTCGGCGAGGTTCGTGTTGACGTAGCGGGCCGCCCCGCGGTCGATCTCGGTGGCCTCGTGCAGGGCCGACGACAGGCCCCAGATGGCGCCGCCCATGTACTGGCTGTAGGCGGTCAGAGGGTTGACGATCGTCCCGGCGGCGAAGGCGCTGACCGCCCGCGGCGCGCGGATCTCGCGGGTCAGGCTGTGGATGCGGACCTCTACCAGGTGGGCCCCGAAGGCGTAGGCGGTGACGTCCTTGCGGCCGGTCCCGCGGGACATGACCTGCTTGCCCTGGTAGAGGCCCTGCGCGGCCTCCGGCGGCAGGCCCTCAGGCACGTTCTCCACGTGGGCTTCGACCGTCTGGCCGACCCGGGCGACGGCGGTCTTCAGGGGCTCGCTCTTGCCGTTTGGCCCGACGAGCCGGCGGTCCTTCAGCTTGAGGTCGGCGGGGTTGGCCCCGGCGAAGGCGCTGGCGTTGTTCTGCACGGCGGCGAGCGCCACCTTGGCCCGGACCTCCTCACAGGCCTTGGCTGCGGCGTGGGTGGTCGAGGCGGCGTTGTTGGATCCACCGGCCACCGGCACGGGCGGCAGGTTCGAGTCCCCCAGCGCGACGGCTACGTCCGCGATCTTCAGCCCCAGACGGTCCGCCACGGCGATGGCGATGGTGGTGTAGGCCCCCGTGCCAATCTCATGGGCGGCGAGCTCGATGCGCGCCTTGCCGTCGGGCGACAGGGAAAGCCGCGCTGCGGCCGGTCCGATGTTGGAGGGATAGCAGGAGGTGGCGCAGCCGAAGCCCACCAGCCAGTCGCCATCGCGCATGGAGCCGGGCCTGGGATCGCGCCGGCTCCAGCCGAACCGGGCGGCGGCGGCGTCGAAGCACTTCATCAGCGAGCGGCTGGAGAAGGGCTTGCCGTCCAGCGGATCGGTCTGGGTGTCGTTGCGGCGGCGTAGCTCGATGGGATCCATGCCCAGGGCGTAGGCCAGCTCGTCCATGCCGCTTTCCAGGGCGAACATGTAGGGCGTGTCGGGTGGCGCGCGCATGTAGCCCGGCGTCGAGCGGTCGGCGTGGACCACGTTCACGCGGGTGGCGATGTTCGGGCAGGCGTACATCCGCGCCGTGGTCTCGACGCCGGAGACGTTGTAGCCCGACGGGCGCGAGGTGACCTCGCGGCCCTCGTGGACGAGGGCCTGCAGCTTGCCGTCCTTGCCGGCGGCCAGTTGCAGATGGTGGCGCGTTTCGGCGCGATAGGTGGAGACCGTGAAGCCCTGATCCCGGGTGGGCACGAGCTTCACCGGACGCTTCAGGCGTTTGGCGGCGAGCGCGATCCAGGCGGTGCGCGAGGTGGCCGCGCCCTTCGAGCCGAACGCGCCCCCGACATAGCGCGAGATCGTCCGCACGTCGGCGGGGTCGATCCCCAGCTGCTTCGCCACCGCGTTCTTCAGGCCGTACATCGACTGGGTCGGCTCATAGATGGTCAGCTTCGGCCCGTCCCAGACGCAGGTGGTGGTGAAGAGCTCGATGGGATTGTGGTGCTGGGTCGGCGTCGAATAGCGGGCCTCGATCTTCACCGGCGCGGCGGCGAAGGCCCCAGCGGCGTCGCCCTTGGCGGGGTCCTTGGCGTCCGGGCTGGAGGGTTTCTTCGGCTCCTCGGAGACGCCGGGGCTGTCGAAGGTGGCGCTGGGGGGCTCGGCGGCATAGTCGACGACCACCTTGTGCGCGGCTTCGCGGGCGGCCTCGTAGCTGTCGGCGACGACCACCGCCACGATCTGGCCGGCATGCCAGACCCTGTCGCTCTCCAGGGTCGTGGTGGTCGGCTTCTGGTCGGGGCCCATGGGCGGCTTCACCTGACCGCCGACGTTTTCGTGCGTGAGGATGTCGAGGACGCCGGGGACCGCGCGGGCGGCCGTCAGGCCCATGCCGCGGATGCGGCCGCGGGCGATCGGGCTCATCACGAGGTAGGCGTAGGCGGGGTTCGGCGTCGGCTCGTCGGAGGCGTAGCGCGCCTGGCCGGTGACCTTGGCCGCGCCATCGATGCGGACCGCGGGCTTGCCGATCAGATGTCCTGCGTCGTCGGCCATGCTCAGACCTCCATCGCGCGAGCCTGCAGCAGCGCGCGCACCAGGGTGCGGCGGCCGAGCTCCGGCTTGAACTTCCGCTGGCCGCCGGCCGAGGCTTGGGCGAAGGCGGCGTCGGCGGCCGCGCGGGCCGTCGCCTCGGTGAGCGGCTTGCCCTGCAGCGCGGCCTCAGCCTCGTGCGAACGCCAGGGCTTGGCGGTGAGACCACCCACGCCGATGCGCACCTCACGGACGGCCTCGCCGTCCAGGTCCAGGGCGACGGCGGCGGAGGCCAGGGCGAATTCGTACGATTGGCGATCGCGGACCTTCAGGTAGAGGGAGCGCCGCGTCCAAGGGCCGGCCGGGATGCTGAAACCGGTGATCAGCTCCCCGGGCTTCAAGGTGGTCTCGATGTGCGGGGTATCGCCGGGCAGGCGATGCAGGTCCTCGAAGGGGATCACGCGTCGGCCGGCGGGGCCTTCCAGATCCACCGTGGCCCCGAGGGCGGCAAGCGCCACGGCGAAGTCGCCGGGATAGTTGGCGATGCAGTGGTCGCTGACGCCGAGCACGGCCAACCGCCTGTCGACGCCGGTGAGCGCCGCGCAGCCCGAGCCGGGATCGCGCTTGTTGCAGGCCGCCCAGCTGGGGTCGCGGAAATAGGCGCAGCGGGTGCGCTGCAGGACGTTGCCGCCGAGGCTCGCCATGTTGCGGATCTGCGGGCTGGCGGCGAGATCGAGGGACTGGGCGATGACGGGGAAGTCCCGGCGCACCGCGAGATGCTCGGCGACTTCGGACATGCGGGCGAGGGCGCCCAGGCGCAGGTGGTCGCCCTTTAGGCGGATCTCGCCGTGCTCGCGGGCCAGCGCATTGATGTCGACCACCGTGGCCGGGCGCATGACGTCGAGCTTCATCAGGTCGATCAAGGTCGTGCCGCCAGCCAGGTACTGGGCGTTCCGGGTCGCCGCGGCGGCCTTCAGAGCCTCGGCGCGGTCGGCGGCGTGCTCGTAGTGGAAGGGGCGCATCAGGCGTGCTCCGCCATCTGGCGCGTGGCCTCGCGGACGGCGGCCACGATCTTCGGATAGGCGGCGCAGCGGCAGAGGTTGCCGCTCATGTATTCGCGGATCGCATCGTCGTTGGCCGCATGGCCCTCATGGACGCAGGCCACCGCCGACATGATCTGGCCGGGCGTGCAATAGCCGCACTGGAAGGCGTCGTGCTTGATGAACGCCGCCTGCATCGGGTGCAGGGCCTCGCCCTGCGCCAGGCCTTCGATGGTGGTCACCGGCTGGCCCTGCACGGAGGCCGCCAGCGTCAGGCAGGAGAGCACCCGACGGCCGTCCACATGCACCGTGCAGGCGCCGCACTGGCCCTGGTCGCAGCCCTTCTTGGAGCCGGTGAGCTGCAGGTGATCGCGAAGCGCATCCAGCAGGGTGGTGCGCGGGTCCAGCGCCAGGTGGTGATCGCGGCCGTTGATGTTCAGGGTCATGTCCATGTGCGGCCTCCTGGCTGCGGGCGGATGGGCCGGTGGCGCCCGCGGGGCGGCGGTGGCGATCAAGGGCAGGGCCGCGGCCGCGCCTGTCGCGCCGCTGAGGACGCCTCGACGACTGGGGCGTGGCTCAAGTTCTGGGTTGTGCGTCATGGGTCCGTCGCTTCCGCAGCGACACAACCACAGCACCCTAGCTCAGTTCCCGCGCAGCCTCGCCAGGTCGTAGGCGTAGAGGCGCGCAGCCCAGGCAGGCAGATCGGTGAGGGCCTTCTGCGCCTTGCCCTTTGTGAAGCCCATCAGCCAGCGAGGCGGGCGCCGCGCAACGCTGTTGTCGAAGACGTGCCCTTCGTCGGCCAGCCCGATAGCCTCCCGGATCAGCAGCTGGTTGCGCTCATATCGGCCGCGGATGCGGTCCTCGGGCACCGGTGGCCCCCTTGCGTCTGTCGCAACGCGACGCGGGCGACGGCGAGGTCGGGAGTTTCCAGGTTGATGTGATAGACGGCGATCCAATATCCCGCGGCCTTGGCCTGGCGGATCAGGTCGAGCTTCGAAGGATGGGAGAAGGTTGATTCCGTGGCGAAACTCCGGTGCTCCTCCATGAGCGCCGCGCGGCGTTGCTCCGCCAGCTTTTGACCAAGCTCGGCATCAGCCTGGGTGGTCGCGTGCCGACCGAGCGCCTGAAATGCAAGTGCGTCCGCATTGACGAACTCGGCGTCGGTTAGCCGGCGAACAAAGGCGGCGTATAGGGTCGATTTCCCGGCGCCATTGGGCCCAACCAACAGGTGGAGCTCTGGAGACCCCGCGGCCACGCGGGCCTATGCGTTCCGACGCCGGTCCGAAGCCATCTTTCGCCGGGCGCTACGGGCTTCGCGCCCGGCCGCACCATCCTCCGGCGCGAGCGCTGCATAGAAGTCGACCATGGCCTTATCCGGCGCGGCGAAGAAGTCGCCCAGATCGGCGTAGAACGCGTCCCGCTCCTGGGTCGTCATGTCCTCGATCTTGCGGTGGTTTTCCAGGGCGTCACGCACGTGATTTACACCCACGCCTGGCGTGTTCTCGAAGGCCCGGCCAAGTTTGGCCCAGTGCTCCACCTGGGCGCCGACCGAGCGGTGCAGCACCTCAGCCTCCTTGCGCGCTTCATCTACGAAGGCGCTGGAGAGCTTGATGGAGGCGTGGTTGGCGGCCATGGCTCGATCTCTCGTTCGGCGGTAGCAAAATGCCACCAATTGCGTCTAATTTCAAGGCTTGTCGCCATAGTAGTTGAGATACCAGTCCACGAAGGCGCCGATGCCGGTCTCGATGGGCGTCGACGGGGCGTAATCCAGCGCGGCCCTGGTTTCCTCGACGTCGGCCTCGGTGCGGGCGACGTCGCCGGGCTGCATGGGGAGCAGGTTGAGCTCGGCCTTCCTGCCGAGCTTCTCCTCCAGCACCTCAATGTAGCGCATCAGCTCGACCCGCCGGCTGTTCCCCAGATTTAGGATGCGCCAAGGCGCGACGCCGCTGGTGGCCGGGTCCGGCTTCTGCGGATCCCAGGCCGGATTGACCTGGGCGGGGCGGTCGACCGCGGCCACCAGGCCATCGACGATGTCGGCGACGTAGGTGAAATCGCGCTGCATCCTGCCCTCGCCGTAGACGTCGATAGGGCGCCCGGCGAGGATCGCCTCGGTGAACTTGAAGAGCGCCATGTCGGGCCGGCCCCAGGGGCCGTAGACGGTGAAGAAGCGAAAGCCCGTCGAAGGGATGCCGAACAGGTGCGAGTAGCTGTGGGCCATCGCCTCGTTGGCGAGCTTGGTGGCGGCGTAGAGGGTGATCGGGTGATTGGCCCCGTCGTGGACGTTGAACGGCAGCTTGCCGTTGGCGCCGTAGACCGAGCTCGTGGAAGCGTAGACAAGGTGTTTCGGCTGCACCGCGCGGCAGCCTTCCAGGATGTTCAGGAAGCCCACCACATTGGAGTCGACATAGGTCGTGGGGCTTTCGAGGCTGTAGCGGACGCCGGCCTGGGCGGCGAGGTTGACCACCGCCTGCGGCTTCGTCTCGGCGAAGAGAGCCGGCACGCGGTCGCGGTCAGCGAGGTCGATCCGGGCGTGGCGGTAGTTGGGATGTTGTTCGAGGAGCGCCAAGCGGGCGTGTTTGAGCGCCGGGTCGTAGTAGGCGTTGAGGTCATCGAGGCCGACGACCGAGTCGCCGCGCTCCAGGAGGCGCCGCGCGAGGTGAAAGCCGATGAAGCCGGCCGAGCCGGTGACCAGGGTCGTCATGCCCTGGCTGTGCCACCGCGCGCCTCGAACTTCAAACCCGTTCGGGAATCCGGCGCCGGGCGCTGGAACGGCCGGCGACATCCGCGCTAGGGTCCGCGGGTTCGGTGCGTTTCAAGACTCGCGGGGGCGACATGAAGATTTCCACCCTGATCGCGGCCGCGATGGCCGCGGCGGCTGCCTTCGGCGCGCAGGCGGCGGGCAAGGTCCCGCTGACTCACGAGACCCTGTGGATGATGAAACGGGTCGGCGCCCCGGCGGTGAGCCCCGACGGCAAGTGGGTGGTGTTCTCGATCAACGAGCCCTCCTACCAGCCCGACAAGGCGGTGAGCGATCTCTGGATCGTGCCGGCGGCCGGCGGCGTGGCGCCGCGGCGGCTGACGAACACCAAGGCGGCCGAAGCCGGCGTGACCTGGTCGCCGGACAGCCGCTCGATCGCCTTCACCACGAAGCGCGAGGGCGACGAGGCCGACCAGGTCTACGTGCTGGACATCGCCTCCGGCGGCGAGGCCCGCCGAGTGACGAGCCTGTCGACGGCGGCGGCCGATCCGCAATGGCGGCCGGACGGCAAGGCGCTGCTGTTCGAGACCATGGTCTGGCCCGGCGCGCTGGACGACGACGCCAATCGCAGGGCGGCGGCGGAGAAAAAGGCGCGGAAATACAACGTCCGCACCTACGAACACTTCCCGATCCGCTACTGGAACGAATGGCTGGACGAACGCCTGCCGACCATCGAGGTGGTGTCGCTGGAGCCCGGCGCGAAGCCGAAGGACATCCTGTCGCCCACCAAGCTGGCGCACACGCCGGGATTCTCCGGGCCGGAGGGCGAGACCGCGATCTCGCTGTCGCCGGTGTGGAGCCCGGACGGAAAGGAGGTGGTGTTCTCCGCCACCGTGGAACGCTGGAATTCCGCCTTTAGCGAGGTCGGCTACCAACTCTACCGCCTGCCGGCGGACGGCGGGGCCGAGGCGACACCGGTGACCACGGCCAAGGGGGGCTTTCGGCCGCCGGTGTTCAGTCCCGACGGCAAGAGCCTCTACTTCGCCTTCTCGCGCCGGAACGGCGAGGTCTACAGCCTGCCGCGCCTGGAGAAAGTGGCCTGGCCGGCGGGCGGCGAGCCGGACCTGGTGGCCAAGGACTTCGACCGCGAGCCCGAACGCTTCGCGCTGACCCCGGACGGCAAGACCGTCTACATTCTGGTCCCGGAGGCCGGGAAGACCAACCTCTACAGCGTGCCCGCGTCCGGCGGGAAGCCGGCGCTGGTGCTGGAGCCGGCCGCCGGCGGCTATACGGCGCTGGCGATCCCGCAGAAGGCCGCCAAGCCCGAGCTGATCGCGGCCCATTCCAGCTCGGTGAGCCCGCAGGAGATCGTCCGCATCGAGCCGGCGGCGAAAACCCACGCCAACCTGACCAATGTGGACACGGCGCTGGCCGCCACCATCGACTGGGCGCCGCCGATCCATTTCGACTTCACCAGCGCGGGCGGGCGCCGGATCCACAACATGATCTTCCTGCCGCCGAACTTCGATCCGGCCAAGAAGTACCCGCTGCTGGTGTTCATCCATGGCGGCGCGGCCAGCATGAATACCGACGCCATCAGTCTGCGGTGGAATTACCATCTGCTGACCAGCGCCGGGTACGTTATGCTGATGAGCGACTACACCGGCTCCACCGGTTACGGCGAAAAGTTCGCCCAGGCGATCAAGCTCGACCCCTTGAGGACCCCCGGCCTGGAAATCGACCAGGCGGTGAACGAGGCCTTGAAGCGCTACCCCTATATCGACGGGACGAGGATGTGCGCGCTCGGCGCCAGCTATGGCGGCCACCTGGTGAACTGGCTGGAGGCGACGACCACCCGCTACAAGTGCCTGGTGAGCCACGCCGGCGAGGTGGACCTGCAGACGCAGTGGGGCACCTCGGACAGCATCTACGGCCGCGAGGTGACCAATGGCGGCCCGCCATGGGAGAAGAACCCCGTCTGGCGCGATCAGAGCCCGATCACCTATGCCGCCGACTGGAAGACGCCGATGCTGCTCTCCGTCGGCGAGCGCGACTTCCGGGTGCCGATCAACAATACGCTGGAAAACTGGTCGACCCTGCAGCGGATGAAGGTGCCCAGCCGCCTGCTGGTGTGGCCCGACGCCTGGCACTGGATCCTGAAGCCCGAGGACAGCCGGCATTTCTACGCCGAGGTCGACACCTGGCTGGCGCACTACCTGAAGGACGGGCCGCCGCCGGGAGCCGTGACCACGGCGAAGTGATATCGGCGCAGCGTCCGGCGCTGATCCAATTGCGTAGGTTTGCGTTAAGGGGAGTCTGCGGCGGAATCGCTGGCCTGTAGTATGCAGGCGGGCGTTCTGCATCTAAGAGACTGTTCAACTTTGGACCGGCCCAGGGCGCTGATTCCGCCCGGCAATATGGCCGGTGGGTGGGGCGAAGGAGCGTCAGTATGAGCCAAGCCAGCGTCCCGGGACTGGAGCCCGCGCCGACCAAGCACGCAGGGCTGCTGGCCTGGGTCCGCGAGATGGCGGCGCTGACCGAGCCGGACCGGGTGCGCTGGTGCGACGGCTCCGAAGCCGAGTGGACCGAGCTCACCGATGGCCTGGTGGCGGCCGGCACCCTGAAACGGCTCAACCCCAAGAAGCGCCCGAACTCCTTCTACGCCGCCTCCGATCCCCGCGACGTGGCGCGGGTGGAAAGCCGCACCTTCATCTGTTCGGAAAGACCCGAGGACGCGGGCCCGACCAACAATTGGCTCGATCCCGAGGAGATGCGGGCCGACCTGAAGGACCTGTTCAAGGGCTGCATGCGCGGCCGCACCATGTACGTCGTGCCGTTCTGCATGGGGCCCCTGGGCTCGAAGATCAGCGCCATCGGGGTAGAGATCACGGATTCGGCCTACGTCGCCGTATCCATGAAGATCATGACCCGCATGGGCCAGGCCGCCCTCGACCAGCTCGGCGAGGACGGCTTTTTTGTGCCGGCCATGCACACGGTTGGCATGCCGCTGTCCGATGGCCAGGCCGACGTCGCCTGGCCCTGCAACGAGATCAAGTACATCGTCCACTTCCCGGAGACCCGGGAGATCTGGTCCTATGGCTCCGGCTACGGCGGCAACGCGCTCCTGGGCAAGAAGTGCTTCGCGCTGCGCATCGCCTCGGTGATGGCCCGCGACGAGGGCTGGTTCGCCGAGCACATGCTGGTGCTGAAGCTGACGTCCCCCGAGGGCGAGGTCCGCTATGTGACCGCCGCCTTCCCCAGCGCCTGCGGCAAGACCAACATGGCCATGCTGCAACCGAGCCTCGCGGGCTGGAAGGCGGAGACCATCGGCGACGACATCGCCTGGATGCGGTTCGGCGAGGACGGGCGGCTCTATGCGGCCAATCCCGAGGCCGGCTTCTTCGGCGTGGCGCCCGGCACGGGCCAGACCACCAACAAGAACGCCATCGCCGCGCTGCACGCCAACTGCATCTTCACCAACGTCGCGCTGACCGACGACGGCGACGTCTGGTGGGAGGGCCTGACCGATGAGCCTCCGGCCCACCTGATCGACTGGCGCGGCGCAGACTGGACGCCAGAAAGCCCGCAGCCCGCGGCGCATCCCAACGCCCGCTTCACGGCGCCCGCGACGCAATGTCCGGTGGTGGCGTCGGAGTGGGAAGACCCCGCCGGCGTGCCGATCTCGGCGATCCTGTTCGGCGGACGGCGCGCGACGGCTGTGCCCCTGGTCACCGAGGCCCGCGACTGGGCGCACGGGGTGTTCATGGCCTCCAACGTCGCCTCCGAGGGCACCGCGGCGGCGGAGAACTCAATCGGCGAGCTCAGGCGCGACCCCTTCGCGATGCTGCCGTTCTGCGGCTACAACATGGGCGACTACTTCGCCCACTGGCTCGCCATGGGCGCCAACGCCAAGGACCCGGCGAAGCTGCCGCGGATCTATTTCGTGAACTGGTTCCGCAAGAACGAGCGCGGCAAGTTCGTCTGGCCGGGCTATGGCGAGAACGCCCGGGTGCTGAAGTGGATCGTGGATCGGCTGGAAGGCCGCGCCGAGGCGCAGGACACCCCGATCGGGCGGCTTCCCGCGCCGGGCAGCCTGGACGTTTCCGGGCTCGACCTCAGCCCGGCCGACCTCGACCTGCTGCTGAGTGTGGACGCCGACATCTGGCGGCAGGAGGCGGACCTCGTGCCGGCCTTCTACGAGCGTTTTGGCGAGCATATGCCGGCGGCGCTGTGGGCTGAGCTCGACGCCCTGGTGGCCCGGCTGGGCGCGCCGGCCCGGAAGCCCGCCATGGCGGCCGCGGAATAGCAGCCACCCGTCAGGGCCGTCCGACCAGATCGAGACCGATCACCGAAGCCATGCCGACGGCCTTGTAGTCGTAGGTCACCTGAATCCCGGCGCTCGTGAGCTGCAATCGGCCCTTCTGCTGAAGCTCGGCCCTTTGATCGACGGCCAAGGGAACCGGCGGCAGAGCGAACAAACGACGCAGGCTCTCCAGCCGCGACCAGGGATCGGGGCCCACCGGCGAGATCAAGAGCAACCTGCGCACATAGCGCTCGCAGGGGGCGGTTTCGACGACGACATAGGTGTCCCGATAGCGGCCGGTGTAGCGAAGCCAGTCGCCCTGGCGGGTGACGCGGTCGATCCTCAGGCCGGCGATGGACGTCGGGCGGAGATTCGCGGCGCTTACAACGCAGGGCTTGCCCCGCGCGAGCGCCGGCGTCGGAGATGCCAGGGATGGGAGAGCCGCGGCGAGCAACATCCCCAGGATGGTCCATCGAGGCCTATGGGCCATCTCGACCCGCCTCAGCCGTTGGCCACGACCCGCAGGTTGGGGGCGCCGCCGGCGCGTTCGCCGCGGATCTGGGCGACGAGATCGAATAGGGCGCGGCGCAGCGGTTCCACGTCGCCCCGCTCGGCGAGGCCCTCGAGCTCGGCCAGGTGGGCTGGCGAGATGCGCAGGGCCGAGTTGGAGACCACCTCCAGGACCTTCGGCGCGCAGGGCAGCGACCGCTCGGTCTCGTCCAGCAAGGCCTCGGTGAGCTTTTCGCCCGGGCGCAAGCCGGTGATCTCGATCTCGATCTCCTTGCCGGGCGTGCGGCCGGACAGCGCGATCATCTGGCGGGCAAGGTCGATGATCCGCACCGGCTCGCCCATCTCAAGCAGAAACAGCCGGGCGTCGCGGCCTTCGCCCTCGGCGCAGGTGGCGGTGGCGTGGAGAACGAGCTGGCTGGCCTCCGGAATGGTCATGAAGAACCGCTCCATATCCGGATGGGTCACGGTGACGGGGCCGCCGCGCTCGATCTGCGACTTGAAGATCGGCACCACGGAGCCGGCCGAGCCCAGGACGTTGCCGAAGCGCACGGCGGAGAAGCGCGCGCCCTGGCCGCCGTTCTGCTGGGCCTGGATGACGCTCTCGGCGAGGCGCTTGGTGGCGCCCATGACGTTGGTGGGGTCGACGGCCTTGTCCGTGCTGATCAGCACCATCTGGCCGGCGCCGCAGGCCTTGGCGGCCTCGGCCACGTTCCAGGTGCCGATGACGTTGGTCAGCACGCCCTCACAGGGGTGCTGTTCGACCATTGAGACGTGCTTCAGGGCCGCGGCGTGGAAGACGAGGTCCGGCTTCTGGGCCTGGAACGCCTGGGTGACGCGGGCGGCGTTGCGCACGTCGCAGAGCACGGCCTGGCAGCCCATGTGCGGGAAGGTCTCAGCCATCTCGCGTTCGATCTCGAAGAGCGAGGTCTCCGAAAAGTCCAGCAGGGTCAGGTGCGCGCAATGGAAGGCGGCGACCTGGCGGCAGAGCTCGGCGCCGATGGAGCCGCCGGCGCCGGTGATCAGAACGCGGCGGTCACGGATGAGGGCGCGGATCGCGTCGAGGTCGAGCTCGATGGGTTCGCGGGCCAGGAGCTCCTCGATATTGATCTCGCGCATCGGCAGGAGGGTGACACCGTCATGCTGGGCCAGCTCGACGATGGACGGCAGGCGCAGGAGGCGGATGCCGTCGGTCTTCAGGCGGCCAAGCTGGTCGGCGGTGAGGCCCTTCAGGCGGCCCGGCTCCTCGAGGAACAGGATGGCGCGGGGATAGCGGTTCCAGCGGCGCAGGTCCGCCAGCGCCTCGTCCAGGTTCTCGAGGCTCTCGATCACGCAGACGCCGCGCACCTGCTGGCCGACGTCGCGGCTGTCGGAGCCGACGATGCCCACCGGGGTGTAGGTGCGATCGTGGCTGCGGGCGATGTCGCGCAGATAGCTGTCGGCCAGCGCCGGGGGGCCGATCAGCAGCAGGGAGGTCGCCTGGCTGATGCGGTCGCCGGCGGTCTTCAGCGGGGAGAAGCTGTCGAGGGCGTGCTCGTGCAGAGCGCGCCGGAGGATCCGCACCCCCATCGACCCGACCATCTGGAACATCGGCGCCAGGAAGATGGTCGAGCGCGGCAGTCCATGGGCGCGGTCGATGACGAAGACCCAGAGCAGGAAAACGCCGACCGTGAGCACGGCGATGCGGGCCAGCACCAGGGCGTCGGGAATGGAGGCGTAGCGCCAGGGCGAAAGCTCGCGGCGGAACAGCATGGTGAAGCCGCCCGTGAGGGCGGCGTAAAGCACGATGAGCTGCGCCAGGCTGAGCGAGGCGGGCCCCGCCGGATCGTGCACCGGCATGCCCGAGGAGGCGACGAGGAAGGCGAGGGCGAAGGCGATGGCGGCCAGGGCCACGTCGGCGACGATGGTCTGGGCTCGAAAGGCCATCCGCTCCATGCGCCGCACTCCGTAAGCTCTGCGATTCATCAACATAGGCCTGGAGGGGCGACCGTCTACCGAAACCGGCGGGACCGAAGATTCCCGCCCTGGATGTTGCTCGCCGCGCACATCATCAAGCCTATCCGCAGGGCGGCCGGACCTTAGGTAGAGCCGGTCCGTGGCGCAAGGAAAAGCCGCCCCCGGGACGAGGACGGCCCTCCTGCAGCATCCACCCTAGTCCTTAAGGGAAGGTAGCGCTCGCGCGGCCTAGAACAGGAAGCCGGTCTCGATCATCCCGCGGGTCTGGCTGTCGCGATTGCCGGCGGCCCCCAGGCCAAATCCGGCGGTGGCGGAGTCGAGCCTGGTGTAGGAGGCCTCGCCGCGGATGAAGACGGTCTTGAACTGCCAGGTGGGCGTGAGGGTGAGCGACCAGGCCTTGCTCTTCGGGCCGTAGAGCAGACTGACCTGCGAGCCCGAGGCGCTGATGTATTCCACGCGCCCCGCGAGGTTGAACATCGGGCTGAAGGCGTATTTCGCCAGCACCGCGCCGCCGAAGGTGGAGGCCGAGCTCGGCAGGCCGAACGCACTCTCCTTGGGCGTGGTGGTGTACTGCAGGTACGGATTGATCACCCACGGCCCGTCGGTGTGGGTCCAGATGAGGTTCCACACGGTCCCGTTGTTCTGGGCGACGGGTGTCGCGAAGCTGGCGCGCGAGGTCCTGTCGACGTTGCCGGACGCGGCGAAGGCCAGCGTGTCCTTTGGTGTCGCGGTGTAGGTCACCAGTCCGGAGACGGTGCTGTAGCGGTTGGAGTAGAAGCCGTCGTTCAGCGAGATCGAGACGGCCAGCGGCCCCTGGGTGAAGTTGGCCTGCACGCCGCGGCTGATGGCCGGTTCCTGGTTCCACAGGAGGCCGCGCGCGATGTTCAGGTTCTGGAAGGTGAAGGTGTACTCCGCCCCGATCAGCGTCGGCAGCTTGCCGATCATGATGTTGAAATTGGCGCTCGGCGCGAGCTTCAGATAGGCCACCGGAACCCACTTGAAGGTGAGGTCGGGCATGTCCTTGGCCTTGATGTAGGGCGTGCCCAGCGAGGGCAGGGAATAGGCGCCGGCCTGGACGTAGAACTGCACGACGCCGTCGGTCTTCTGGACCTCGATCTGGGCGTTGCTGAGGTCGAGCTGCTGCTTGTGGTCGCCGGCCGCCGGGTTGTCCTGGGCGAGGCCCAGGGCGGTGAACTGGCCGCTGAAGTAGATCTTTCCCAGGAAACCCAGGTCGGCGTTGCGCGGATCGGCGTTCGCGGCGAGCGAGGCGGACATGGCCGGCGAGGACAGGGTGGTGGGCCCGGCCGGCGCCGCGGCAGGCTGCGGCGTGTCCTCGGCGCGGGCGGCGCCGGCCACGGTGAGCGTCGCGGCGGCCGCCATGAACGAGAGTCTCAGAGCTTTCATGTCGAATATCCCCTTCTTCGGCCCGTGCTGTCCGGTTGACCGGATCCGACCGTGCGAGGGGTATCGTCGGGGCGTGACCCCGCAGATCAACGGCGCGGGGCGGCGCAAGCGGGACCTTGCGGGGGCTGGGCGTTTATTAGGCGCCCCTCAGGGCCGGAGCCGCGTCTTTGGGCGCCGGCTAGCGGGCGACCAGGGGCGCGAAGCCCAGATGCGAGCCGGCGTCCACCAGCAGGGTCTCGCCGGTGACGTGGCGCGAGGCGCGGCTGGCCAGGAAGACCGTGGCCGCGGCGATGTCGTCCGGGCTCGAGGCGGCCTTCAGCGGCGTGCCGGCCGCCGCGTTGGCGCGGATGCGGTCCACGGCGGCTTCCGGCAGGCCCTTGCCGAACCAGGGGGTGTCGATGAAGCCCGGGCAGACGGCGTTGACCCGGATCTTCGGCGCCAGCGCGCGGGCCAGCGACAGGGTCATGGTCGTGAGCGCGCCCTTGGAGGCCGCGTAGGGCACCGAGGAGCCAATGCCGGTGACGCCGGCGATCGAGGCGGTGTTGACCACCGCGCCGGGCTGCGGGGCGGCCTCCAGGAGGGTGCGGCAGGCGCGGACCATCTGGTAGGCGCCCACGACATTGACCCTGTAGAGGTCGAGGAAGTCCTCCCCCGAGACGGCGTCGAGGTCGGCGTGGTTGGCGAAGCGGGTGGCGCCGGCGTTGTTGAAGAGGGCGTCGATGCGGCCGAAGGGCTCGGCCGCGGCGGCGATCCGGCGGCAGTCGTCGTCGGAGGCGACATCGCCCTGGACGAGGACCGTCTGCGCGCCCTCGGCGGCGACCAGCCGGGCGGTCTCCTCGGCCTCTTCGCGGCTGCGGGCATAGTTGACCACCACCGCCTTCGCCCCCTGGCGGGCGGTTTCCACGGCGATGGCCCGGCCAAGGCCGGTGGAGGCGCCGGTGACCACCACCACGAAGTCCTGGAATCCGCCGTCCGCCATGGTTCGCCTCCGCCGCTGCGCCGCTTCTGATAGCCGCAAGCCGCGCGGCTGTCGCGGTTGCCGGCGTGGCGGGGCGGGGCTAAAGCCCGCGCCCATGGACGACAGCCACCTGACCCAGCTCGGCCGACACGTCGAGGCGCCGGCGAGCCCCGATGAGGCGGTGCTGGAGCGCGTGCCCAATCCGCAGGCCGACACCCTCTACCTCGCCCGCTTCACCGCCCCGGAGTTCACCTCGCTCTGTCCCGTGACCGGACAGCCGGATTTCGCCCACCTGGTCATCGACTACGCACCCGGCGCGTGGCTGATCGAATCCAAGTCGCTGAAGCTCTATCTGGGCGCCTTCCGCAACCACGGGGCGTTCCACGAGGACTGCACCGTGGCCATAGGGCGACGGATTGTCGCTACAGCAGAGCCTGTTTGGCTGCGGATCGGCGGCTATTGGTTCCCGCGCGGGGGCATCCCGATAGATGTCTTCTGGCAGAGTGGACCGCCGCCGGAAGGCCTGTGGCTGCCCGACCAAGGCGTCGCGCCCTATCGCGGGCGCGGCTGACGGCGCCGCCGAACAAGTCTATTGATCCAATATCTGGTTCGTGCGGTCCGATTACTGCGTTAACGGTTTCAACTGCTCCGCCCCGGCTCATCGGCGTTCGCGTGAAATTTGCGCGCGGGGCGCGACAACTGGCCCTCCTTAACTCTCCTCTGAGGCGAAAAGCGGCGGCTGCTCTGGGAAACGCCGGTTCGGGCTTTGCAAAACCGTTAATCCGGCCTATAGCTTCTGAGCCCATCTCTCCTCGGGCGTGTCACACCTCAGGCCGGACGGCGCCTAGCGCCGTCCGGCCGTTGTGTTTTTGGGGACTCTGCACATCCGCTGAAGTGATCGCGGCCAGTCCGGCCACCCGTTTCGTCGCGATCCACAAAAAATCTCAGCGAACAGTGCTCGCCGGAGTTGCCAGACGCGAAAATTCAACCTTAGCTATAGGTGCGTGGGCCGGGGGAACGACGGCGGCGGCCGTAAACCCCGGAAACAGGGGGAGTGCGATGGCCAGAGGTCGCCAACGGCAAGGCTGGAATGCGCTCGCGGCGGCGGCGCTGCTGATTGGCCTCGGCGGTTGTGCCTACGGGCCGGAAGTTCAGCGCATGTCGGTGGAATACAACAACACCGCCGCCAACTTGGCGAACCAGCTCACCCTGCTCAACATCGTACGGGCTAAGCAGGGAATGCCGCTGCACTACACCGCGATTAGCCAGCTAAACGGCAGCGTGACCCTGAAGGCCACAAGCGGTCTGGGCGCCGAGTTCAGCGGGCGTGGCAAGAGCCTGGAGACGGACCTGGGATCGGGCGGTGTCGTAACGAGTGTCACACCGACCATCAGTCACGGCGCGCCGACCCTTTCACCATCGGTCGGCGGTGAAATCGACACGGGGCCGTCTTTCACCGTCCAGATTCTCGACGATCAAAAATTCTATCAAGGCATTACGGCTGCAGTGCCCGCCTCGACCGTGCTGAACCTCGTCCAGCAGGGGTTTGACAACGCCTTGGTCCTGCGGCTGCTGGTGGCGCGCATCGACATCGAGACCGCGGAGGCGGGATGGGGCTACGCCAAAGGAAGCAGCTTCTCCATCCTGAACGCGCCCAGCGGCGATGAGGCGCGGAAGTTCGCGGCTGCGGCCTCGTGCCTGGAGATCGGCACGAGGATGAAGGGCGGCGACGCAGCCCCCCTCGTACCCCTGTCCCGGGTCACCCACGACGGGGGCGGAAAATTGAAGCCGCTCAAGCTCGAGGAACTCGCGAAGCTGGACGGCAAGGCGCTAGATGTCGAGGCGGTCTCCAAAAAGGAGAACGAGGGCGTACGCCATGGGCCACCCAAGCCAGCGCCGGACGACGATAAGCCGGTCATCTCGACGGACCCGCGCGACGACGACAAGGTGATGATCGTCAGGCCCTCGGACGAGAAGGACTTCCCGCTCGCGGCGGCCCTTTCCGGAAGCTGCACAGGGCCGGTCAAGCTCGGTGACGAGGCGGCGCTTCCCAAGAGCTTCAAGATCTCGGAAGGGCCGAGCGACCCCAATGATGCGCCAGCTCCGATCTATCTCGGAAAGGGCGAGGCCCTGATCATGGGCGACGACGGGAGGCTCCATAGCATCAAGGTCGAGCGCACCATCACCTTCCGCTCGGCAGAAGGTATAATCCGATATGTCGGACAGCTCCTGCACGCCGCCGAGGTGAAGGCCGATGTCTACGACATTCCGTTCGGGCCCGGCGCCGGGCCGGGGACCTACGGACCCGTGTTCAGGCTCGGCAAGTTCGATGAGACCCGATCGCCGTTCGTCTCCGTCTCATCCGGGACAGGCCGGTATGCGGTCGAGGAATCGGACCGGGAGTCGCTGCAGGTGCTGGCCATCATCGAACAGCTCGTGAACCTACAGAAGGAAGCGACCGACCGACCGGTGACCGTCCCGGTGCGGGTGCTGCCGTAACGAGGCGATCAGGGGAGGAGGAGGAATCGATGCCGGAGCCAAAACTTGGGCATGGGATGGGTCACGATCCTAACGACCATCCGCATCCAAGCGAGTTCGTTCAAGGCGTCACTTGCGTGTTGCTGGGCCGGGTCTACCAAGATGGCGAGACCGTCTGCTGGCAGGGCGCGCAATGGACCTGCGACCAGGGCCATTGGAACGGTCCGGGGTCGGCCTGCTAATTGATCTGCCGATCTGCGCTCGAAACCGCCGGCAAGCCTTAGTCTGAGTTCCCGTCCGTCCAGCGGCTGACCAGGGCCGAGGCCTCCGGGCGCACGCGTTCCAGGGGCGGCTCGCGGGGCGTGCCGATGAGGATGAAGCCCGCCACCTTCTCGTCCGCCGCGAGGCCGAGGATCGCATTGGCGTCGGGATCGTAGGCGTACCAGTCGGTGATCCAGTTCGCGCCATAGCCCATGGCCAGCGCCGCGTAGAGGAGGGTCGTGCAGGCCGCGCCCGCGGAGAGCCGCTGCTCCCACTCCGGAATGTCGCCCGGCTTGGGCGCGGAGATCACGGCCACGCAGAGCGGCGGGATCTTCAGCTTGCCGAGCTTGGCCGCGGCCGTGGTGTCGCCGCGCCCCTGGGCCAGCGCCTCGAGCTTCGCGGCGAAGCCGGCCTTGCCTTCGCCCTGCAGGACGACGAACCGCCAGGGCGCGAGCTTGCCGTGGTCGGGCACGTGGGTGGCGAGGCGCAGGAGGTCGGCGAGCTCGGCCGGGCTGGGCGCGGGCTCGGTCAGGGTCACGGCCGGGGTCGAGCGGCGCGTCGCGAGGAAGGCCAGGACCTCCGGGGCCGGCTTGACGTCCAGGGGCGCGCCGAATTCCGGGGCCGGCGGCAGGGCGATGGTCACGGGGCGCGCCTCTCGACTATTTGAGGAAACGATTGGGTGGGTCCTTTATGGGCGCGCCCTCTAGCACCGCAAGGCGAGCCCCGTCCGATGACCGAAAAACCCGCCTGGCTGCGGCCGCATGGGCGTCCCTGGAAGGCCGGCGCCGAGCGCCTGGCGTTCGAGAGCGGCTGGATCACCGTCACCGAGCAGGTGGCGATCGCGCCCACCGGCAAGCCCTCGCCCTATGGCCTGGTGCGGTTCAAGAACCTGGCGGTGGCGGTGCTGCCGATCCACGAGGACGGGACGGTGACCCTGGTGGGCCAGCACCGGTTCCCCTTGGGCGACTACAGCTGGGAGCTGCCGGAGGGCGGCGCGCCCTTGGGCGAGGATCCGTTGGCGGGCGCCAAACGGGAACTGGCCGAGGAGACCGGCCTGGTCGCCGCCGAATGGCGCGAGGTGATGCGCACCCAGCTTTCCAACTCGGTGACCGACGAGCGGATGGTGGGCTACCTGGCGCTGGGCCTCTCGGCGGCGGGGCCCGTGACGACGGAGGACGAGACGGAGGCGATCACCCTCGTCAGAGTCCCGTTTCGGGAGGCGCTGGAGGCCGCCCTGGCCGGCTATCTTCCTGACATGCTGACGGTGGCGATGCTGCTTCGGGCTTACCATATGGCTTCCGAGGGAGCGTTGCCGGGCGACTTGGCCCGCGCCATGCTAGGATAGGGAGACGCCGAAATGGGGCGGGAGGACCAGATGAGCCAGCAACGCCTGGAAATCGTCGACCCGGCCAATGCGCCGCCGGTCTGGGCGGCGCTGCGCAACGAAGCCGAGGCCGCGGCGCAGAACGAGGCCGCGCTGGCGAGCCTGCTGGCGGCCGTGATCCTGAACCACAAGACCCTGGGCGGGGCGCTCTCGTACCAGCTGGCGCGCAAGCTCGGCGACCAGGAACTGCGGGCCATGAGCATCCGCGAGATCGCCGAGGAGGCCTACGCCAGCCACCCGGAACTGGTGGCCGCGGCCGAGGCCGACCTGAAGGCGGTGTTCGAGCGCGACCCGGCGTGCAAGGGCTATGTGCAGCCGTTCCTGTTCTTCAAGGGCTTCCTGGCGCTGCAGACCCAGCGGGTCGCCCACTGGCTGTGGGGCGAAGGCCGCGAGACGCTGGCGCTCTACCTGCAGAGCCGGATGAGCGAGCTCTTCCAGGTGGACATCCATCCGGCGACGCGGATCGGGCGCGGGGTGTTCGTCGACCACGGCACCGGCATCGTCATCGGCGAGACCGCGGTGATCGGCGACGACGTCTCCATGCTGCAGGGCGTGACGCTGGGCGGCACCGGCGCGGAGCGCGGCGACCGCCATCCGAAGATCGGCAAGGGCGTCCTGCTGGGCGCAGGCGCCAAGGTGCTGGGCAACATCACGATCGGCGACTACGCCAAGGTGGCCTCCGGCTCGGTGGTGCTGAAGCCCGTGCCGCCCGGCTGCACCGCCGCCGGCGTGCCGGCGCGCCTGGTCAACTGCCCGACCTGCGACGAGCCCGCCAGGAGCATGGACCAGTCGCTCTCCGAAGCCGCCTACGACTACGTGATCTGAGGTTTTCGGAACGGTCCGGACCCGCTAGGTTCGCGCCGCCTGCAGAATCTTGAGGAGCGTTGGCGTGGACGAGAGAATGATCCGCAAGATCGAAGGCCACCTGCGGGGGACCTTCGCCAACGCCCGCATCACCCTGACGCCGCGCCCGAAGCAGAAGGATTCCGCCGAGGTCTATGTCGGCGAGGAGTTCGTGGGCGTGGTGTTCGAGGACGAGGACGGCGACGGCTCGTTCATGTTCGAGATGGCGATCCTGTCGGAAGACCTGCCTTAAAGGGCGCCTAGCGGATCTGCACCACGTTCAGGCTGCCGGCCGGCAGGGCCGCGAGCTCCGGTTGCGGCTGGGCGAGGTCGAGCCATTGCGCCCAGCGGTCGCGCGGCAGGATGGCGATCTGCCGGTCGTGGTAGGCGGCGATGTCCGGCCCGGGCGGCATGGTCAGCATGGTGAAGCGGTCGTCGCGCACCAGGCCGGCGATGCAGAAGAGCTCGTTCTGGGCGTCGGTGAACAGCCACTTGGATTTCGGCGCCTTGGGGCCCGTGAACTCGTAGAAGCCGTCGGCGGGGATCAGGCAGCGGCCCGTCGGGAAGCGCCGGCCGTCGGAGCGGAAGTTGATCACCGGCGGGCGGCCGGGCTGTACGAAGCCCCAGCGGAGCTGCCTGAGTTCGGCGCCTTCCGCAGAGCCCACCAGGATCGGCGCCGGATCGGTGGGCCGGATGGAATCCCTGGGCTCCAGGTTGGGCGCGCCGCCGGCCCAGTGCAGCGGAATCCGCAGCTGGCTGAACTCCGCGGCGATGCGGTCGAGGGACTGCTTGAAGCGGTATTCGTTGCACATCGGAGCATCTCGTATAAAAAGTACGGTGTGACGTCCAGGCCGCCGTAGGCAGCCTGCGGTTCAGGCCGCGCCGCGGATGATCCGGCGGGCCTGGAAGGGCGGGATGATGGCGGTGATGTGGGCCGCCCAGCGCAGGCGGGCGTCCTGCCGCGTGGGGCCGGCGATGCTTTCCAGGTCGTAGCGGCCGGCCCGCGATCCGCGCAGCAGGCGCTTGACCAGCACCTCGTCGGTGTCGACCTCGACCACCACCACATGGCCCAGCATGTCGGGCGTCGGCGCCGTCTTCTGGTCCTCGAAATAGATCAGCGCCCCGTCGTCGGCGATGCCGCGCATGGAGTGGCCGACCACCAGCAGCGCGCGCGCCTGCTCGGTGCCGCCCGGCGGGATCGGCGCCAGGTCGCCGGGCTCCTGTCCCGTGGCGAAGAGCACCAGGCCTTCGGGATTGGCTCCCACCCGGCCGATGATCGGCACCAGGCCCGCCTCGCTGGCCGGCAGCATGGCGCCGGCGGCGTCATAGAGCCATTCCGGGCGCACCCCGAAGGCGGCGGCGTATTCCTTGGCCCGCCGATAGGAGAAGGGCGCGTTGCCGTTCTCGTTGGAGCCGTAGGTGTTGCGGTTCCAGCCGAAGGCGTCCGCCGCGGCGGCGGCGGTGTCGAAGCCCTTGGCGATGCGCGCCTGGCGCAGGCGCGCGAAGCGCTCGTCCATAGGAAATCTCCGCGACGGATGAGCGCAGTGGATAACCTACAGAAATAATTTGCGCAAGCGCCGCATGTTTTATACAGTGCCGGTCATGAAGCCGTTCAAGCCCCCCAACCCCATGCTCGCCAGGGCGAGTTACGCCGCCTATCGGTACGGCGGCGATCCGCCGGCCCTCGTGCAGGTCCAGCTGGACCTGCCGCCGGAGACGACGGCGCGGCTTGAGCGGCTGTTCCTGGCCGATCCCGGCCATGGGACGGAGGCCATGCGGCCGCGGTTCGCCGACCACGGCGCACATGTGGAGGCGGTGCGCGCGCAAGGCGGCTATCCCCGCCTGCCGGAGCGCGGCCGATGAGCGGCGAGGCGGAGGACGCCGCGGCCATGGTCGCCCGGGCGCTCAGCCGGCGGCGGCCCGGCGAGCGGCCGCGGTTCCTGCGGGAGCTCCTGGCGCACACCGCCGCCGGGCTGGTGGTGATCGAGGGCGACCGGGCGGCGGGCGAGGCCGTCTACCGGCTGGCCGACGCCGTGGTAGCCCGCGGCGGCCGCTGAGGCCCGCGGGGACCTAAGTTCATTCGACAGAGCAGGGGAGGACGCATGGGACGCGCCTACGATCCCGCCCGCGCCATGCGCGAGCGGCTGAAGATCCTGGAGGCCCGCGAGCGGGGCCGCGCCGAGGCCAGGGCGGTGGCCGATGGGGTGGCCGAGACCGTCGCCCTGGCGCAGGCCCGCGGCGCGGCGTTCGAGAAGCCGGCGGCGCGCAAGGGCGCGCGCGAGACGCCCTATAGGCGGCAGGCCGGGCTGGACTGGCTGGCGGCGAAGGGCCGGATCACCGCACGGCAGAAGCTGGCGGGCGAGGCCTATGGCGCCTGCTGGCGACGGGCCGGGTCGGCGCCGACCATCGGCTCGACGCTGGAGGTGCAGCCGAGCGGCGGCCTGGCGGCGGGACCATCGCTGGGCCAGTTGCTGCGGCAGGCCGCCGGGCGGCAGCGGGCAGAGGCGGAGCTCGGCGCCTACCGCGCGCGGCTTTTCGGCCAGTCGGATCTGGTGAGCGTCTGCGACCTGGTCTGCGGCCAGGAGCTGACGCCGCGCGAGGTGGGCGGCGGCGACCGCGAAGCCGCACGCCTGGAGGCAGTGCTGAAGGTGGCGCTGGATATCCTGGCGATGGCCGCGGCTGGCGGCCAAGGACGGTTACCCTAGTCAGCGGCCGAGACGACGATGGCCTGGGTGGGGATATCCAGGTCGAAGACCAGGCCCTCGGGGGTCCAGCTCGAGGTGACCTTCGCCCGCAGGTGCGCGGCAGCGCGGGCGATGACCGTGGAGCCGACGCCCTCGCGGGTTGGGGTGCAGACCGGCGGTCCGCCTTCCTCGGCCCACCTGAAGGCGATCCGGTCGGCCGCGGCGCGCCGCCAGGCGATCATCACCTTGCCGCGTGGGGTGGAGAGCGCGCCGTACTTGGCGGCGTTGGTGGCGAGCTCGTGCACGATCATCGCCATGGACTGGGCCGCGGGCGGCGCCATGGGCAGGATGGAGCCGCTGATCCAGACCTGGGAGGCTTCGTCCATGAAGGGCGCCAGCTCCTCGCTGACCAGGTGTTGCAGGTCGGCGCCCATCCAGCGGCTCTTGGCCAGGAGGTTGTGGGCGCGGGCCAGCGCTTGCACGCGACCGCTCAGGGTTTCGCGGAAGTCGTCGACGGTTTCCGACGTCGAAAGGCGGATGATCGACTGCACGACCGTCAGGACGTTGTTGGCCCGGTGGTTGACCTCGTTGGCGAGGAGGCGCTGGCGGTCCTCGGCGGCCTTCCGCTCGGTGATGTCCACCAGCATGTTCACCGCGCCCACCAATTCGCCGTCGGCGTCGAACAGCGGGGTCGGATAGGGCATGAAGACCGCGCGGCTGCCGTCCGGGCGCTCGGCGATCGCCTCCGCGCCGCGGTTGGGCTTGCCTTCCTTCAGCGCCACCGCCATCGGGCACTCGCTGTGCGGCAGGGGCGTGCCGTCGAGGTTGTAGAGTTTCCAGGTGACGCACCATTCCTCGCCGAGCGCCGGACGCCGGCCAGCGAACGCCACGGCGGCCTCGTTGTAGAAGGTGATCCGGCCTTCGGCGTCGGTGGTGTAGATGGCCGTGGGCAGGGCGTTCAGGAGGTCTCGGTAGAAGACCTCGCGGCCGAGGAACGACTGCTCGGCCCCGTCGAGGCGGACGACCTTGGCGTCCTGCGCGGGCACAGGCGCGGGCTGGGCGACGAAAGCGTCCGATTGACTGGGCATGCCGACTCCTCATGCGCCGGAAGGCGCACGCCGCCTTAGCTCCTGAACGCGCGAAAGGCCGTGCGGTTCCCGTCGGCGGGGGGCAGGCAGGCGGCGCCGGAGGTCAGTTGTTCGCTTTTTGTTCTTGACAGAGGCGCGCGAATGTGAGACACTTCAGGCAGCGTCGATGAGTGCGTCCCGGCGGCCACAGGAACTCGCAGGTGGGGGCGATCCGGACGTAGCAGTCGACGAATTCGGGACAGGCGGTGCAAAGACCGGCCTCCTCGTCGCAGCGTGTGGGCGTTGGGTAGGGGGCGGGTCGCGGCGTGAACCCCTACTGTAGCAAGGCGCCGCGGGCCTGCGGGTAGGTCACCTCTCGCTGGAACGCTGGAGGCGGTTGCGCGCCCGGCGCTGCCTGAACCGGCGCTTCAGCCAAGGTCAAGGCCAGGAAAATCGAAATGGCCAGCCATGGCCGCTTCGTCTTCATGGCGCAGACTTCAAGGAACGTAACTAGAACGTCAAGTGCCGAGGCGGGGCGATCAAGCTGACGCGCCAACGCGAGGCGACCCATTCACTTAACGCGGCGATCTGTCCGCCGCGAACCCGCGTTTGCGCTCGCCGTTTCTTCCGGGTTGCGCAGTCTTTCGGGATACGCCCTCGGCGCCAGCGGGCGGCGGCTCACCGCGGCAACGCTTTCCGCAATGCCATCTTCAGTATGACAACGATAGCGAGACGTGCGGCGGACTTCCAACCTCTGCCGCGGGTGCCAAATGTCGGGAAAGCGCTTCCGAGCGTCTCGCGTATTGTCTAAGCCATGACGGTGAGGTCCAGTGGCCGCCATTACGGACCCGTTAGACAGTTGGTCAATGAACCTCGTCGGCGAACTCTTTCTCGATCTAGCGACGACAAATGATAAGGTTATTGCAAGAATATTTGCGCCGGAGGAGAAAATACCAGGAGAACTATGGATATGCCGGTTTGAGATTGGCGAGCCGATAAATATCTCTGGCGATATGAATGGTTCGACCAGCCTTCAGTCACTTTCACTTGCACTTCAATGTCTGTCTGCCAGTCTTTATGGGTCTGCCGAATACAAGGCAGGAAAGCTTGGCATTCTTGGAGAATTTGGCGGCTACCTAACGATCCCGGCTCCTCGCGCCGTCTTGGAAATCGCGCCTTTCCCATTCTGAGGCCAACCGCCGGAGCAGGTTCAAGGCAACCGAGTGCGCGTCCCTGAGCCCTCCACGCTTCGAAAGGCGCTGGCTCTGGCCTCGCCTAGGAGCGACTGGCGCAAGAATGACAGCGCGCGCCTACCGTCCCGCGTTGGCCTTCGCCGCCTGCTCCACCAGGTCGAGGCTCTGCTTATGGAAGGCCGGGCGGACATGGACGCCGTCGGCGCCGAACTCCAGGGCCGCGTCGGTGGCGGGCTCGTAGCGCGGCCAGGCGACGCCGCCGGCGCTGTCCGGGTCGGACGACTTGGCGAAGGCGACCCAATAGGCGGTCATGGCCTCGGAGATCTTGCGGTCCTCCGGTGTGGCCGCGGCGATGTGGCGGGTCCCGATATCGATGTCCTTGGCCGGCAGGGTCCCGAAGACGTAGATCAACTCGCCGCCGTGGCTCATGCCGTGCACGGTCGCGCGCTGGGCGGCGGGGATGTAGGACATGTAGTAGGTCCAGGCCTTCTGGCCGTTCTTCGTGTGCAGGCGCGCGAGGTTGCGGTCGGGCTCGATCACCGCGGCCTCGGTGGTGAAGTCCTGGAAGGCCACCGGGTTGGCCGCGCCGCCGTAGGCCGCGATCAGCTTGTCCTTCAGGGGACCGGTCTGGTCGATGCCGCGGGCGGTGGGCAGCAGGCTCGCCTCCCAGCTGTTGCCGCCGGCGATGTAGGGCACCTTCTGCTCGTGGCCGGCGGCGAAGGCGGCGGTGGGGCCTTCGGGCATGATGACGCCGTCGAGGATGGGGGTGATCTGGCCCGTGCCGGCGGCGAGCTGCTGGGCGGTGAGCGCGCGGAGCGCCTTCAGCGCATCGGGGCCGGTTCCGGTGACCCCTAAGGAGGCGGCGTAGGCCACGCCCTGCTTTTCGGCGGTGTTGGGGCCGTCGCCCTTCATCGGCAGGCCCGGGATGCGGCCGAAGCCGGATTCCGAGATCGCCTTGGCGAAAAGGCCCTTGGACTGCGGCGTCGACATGAGGTCGTTGATCAGGATGCCGCCGGCGCTTTCGCCGAAGGCGGTGACGTTCCTGGGGTCGCCGCCGAAGGCCGCGATGTTGGCCTGCACCCACTTCAAGGCGGCGAGGTTGTCCATCATGCCGTAGTTGGCGAGCGGGCCGTTCGGCTGCTCGGCGGCGATCGCGGGGTGGGCGAAGAAGCCCAGGCGGCCCAGGCGGTAGTTGACGGTGACCAGCACCACGCCGCGCTCGGCGAAGTGGGTCCCGTCGTAGATGGCGTTGGAGCCGGAGCCGCCGGTGAAGGAGCCGCCGTGGATCCAGACCATCACCGGCAGCTTCGCGCCGGGCTTGAAGTTGGCCGGCGTCCAGACGTTGAGGGTCAGGCAGTCCTCGGACTGGTTCACCGCGCCGGTGACGCGGCGCATCTGCATGCACATGGGGCCGTAGGCGGTGGCGTCGCGCACCCCGGTCCAGGGCTTCGCGGCCTGCGGCGGGCGCCAGCGCAGGTCGCCCACCGGCGGGGCGGCGAAGGGGATGCCCTTGAAGCTCGCCACCGGGCCGGAGACGGCGCCGTGCAGCTGGCCCTGGGCGACCCTGACGGTATCGGGCGAGGCCGCGGCGGAGCCGGCGAGGGCCAGCAGGGCGGCGGCCGTGGCGACGATGGTGCGGATGCGCATGGATGGGTTCCTCGATGGCCCGCCTGGCATTCCCGCGCGCCGGCCGCGGGCCCCGACGCACTGTGGCGACGAGTTGAGCCGGCCCGAGGGCGGCCGGTCAAGCGGCGGCTGGCCGGCGCGGGCGACCGCCCGAGAATTTTCAACCGGAGAGCACACAAGATGGCGATCGAAGACGACCCGTATCGGGTAGCGCGGATGAATATGTCGGCGAAGGATCACGCGGCGATGCGTGCGTTGGCGGACCAAAGGGCGCGCGCAATCTACGATACCGCCACGCGCGCCATCGGCGCGACAGGGAACGGCGCGCGCGCGTGGTTTACCGACGCCGCGAATGCCGTCGACAAATTCAAAGTCGGCGTGCAGACGCAAATGGACAGGCTGTTCCAGGACGCGGGGAATGCCCTACGAGCGACACCCACGGCTCAAGCGGCTGGAGCCACCAAGGCCCTCCAGTCAAATTATGACGCGATGCGTACAGCGAATTGAAAGGCGACGACAAGTACTTCCATTGCATGGGTAATTGCGAAGCCAGTCAGCTTGGGCCAGTTGGCGATTGGACCGCGACCCACCTAGCAAATGCCCGCGAGGTCTACGGCAACATGTCAAACATGATCCCCGCTGGGATGAACTAGAAGATCAGTCGGCAAATCGTCTTGGCCGCGCGCAAGGTCGTATCGACGCCGCCGGTCAGTGCAATGCGCTCTGCGCCCAGTTTCGACCGCAGGGTCTTCCGACAAAGTACTAACGCCGGCATTGCAACCGGGGTTGTTCATGATATGTTCGATCCATGGGTTTCGCCTTTAGGATAGAGGGCATCCGGCGCCTTGCCGTCGCTTGGCTCCGGATGATTCTGGCCGTCTTGA
>Ga0207695_10000878_pt1 | contig 54720 bp, 32 predicted proteins | sample KBSC54metaG_FD_184354 | JGI IMG/M metagenome (GOLD analysis project Ga0207695, IMG submission 184354) | Corn rhizosphere microbial communities from Kellogg Biological Station, Michigan, USA - KBS C5-4 metaG (SPAdes) (version 2) | ecosystem: Host-associated > Plants > Roots > Rhizosphere > Soil...
CTTCTCCCCCTGCTGGATCTTTTCCATATCGAGCCCCCGCAATACATTGTGCCAGATACCCGTCCCATCCTTTGCCATGGCTTTCTTCCAGGCTGTGCTGTCCCTATCGTCATCCGAAACACCGATAACCTCCAACCCTTTTTCTTTATACTTCGCATACAGCTCCTTTACATGCGGCATGCTTTTTCTGCAGGGTACACACCAGCTGGCCCAAAAGTCGATGAGGACATATTTTCCCTTCAATGAAGAAAGTGTAAGCGTTCCGCCACCCACCTCCTTTGTCGTAAAATCCTTTGCCATGCTGCCGGGCGCTCCCGCCGCCAGCTTCTCGATCTCGGCAGCAATGGCCTTGCCGGCAGCGCTCTGCTGTACCGTAGATCCAAGCTGCGAATAAAAAAGCTTCACCGAATCCAGCGGTAGGCTGCTTGTGTGAAAACGCAGCTCAAAGGCGGTGACATAGGATTGCGGATGCGATGCAAAAAATGTATAATCCATTTGTGCCATACGCTCGAAATAAGGGTCAAATTTGTCATGTATGGCCGCCGCTCTATACCGTAACGTATCGATATAGGTGTCATCCTTTTTTGCCTTTACGGCAGCACGCAAGACCTCTCCGGCTTTTTCATATTCCTTCGACAAAGGCTCCATCTCTTTGAGGATGGGCTCCTTCGCCCTGGCCAGCTCCTCATACTCCTGTTGACTGGCCGACCCGGTGATCACCGATCTTTTATAATCATCAGCAGGCACCGCAATCGTCATATCCGCAGGCTCCAGGAAAAAGCTGACATTATGCGGATCGTCCATCCCCGCCTGCCCGGAAGCGCCGGAAAGATAAGCCATGGTCGGCTCGGCGATGTCGCCATGAAAGCTGAACTTGCCATCCCGTACACGGACACTGTCCAGTTGGGACTTTCCGTCACTACCCGTATAGTATAATTTCAACATCGGCGAAGCGCCCTGCAACGTACCATTCAAAGAAAAATGCCTGACCCGGCCCGGGTCGCCGAGCAGCTCGCTTAACTTCTTCCCCAACTCATCCCCATGCAGGTCCTTTGCAAGGATCCTACCGTCCGGACCCACCAGCAGATTAGCAGGAATGGAATTGATATCATATTGCCTGGCAACGGCATTGTTCCAGAACTTCAGATCCGACACCTGCGTCCAGGTGAGATGGTCATCATGTATGGCCTTTAGCCATTTCTCCCTGCCGTCGGGCCTGTCCAGCGATACACCCAGCACAGTGAAGTTCTTGTCCTTGTACTGCTGATAAGCCGCCACCACATTGGGATTCTCCGCCCGGCAGGGACCACACCAGGAAGCCCAGAAATCCACCAGCACATATTTACCCCTGAAATCCTTTAGCGATACAGCCTTCTCCAACGTATCATGCTGCATAAAATCCAATGCCGGTTTGCCGATGCCGGTGAGGTTATTGATACGGATACTTTCCGCCAGCCGCCTGGCTGGCGCATTGTTGCGGGCCGCAGCACTCAGTTCGTTCAGCAGCGCCTCCCTCTCCTCGATAGGCAGCTGACCCAATTGCCGGCTCAATAAAAAAGCGCTGTAGGAAGAGCCCGGATGAGCCGCCACCCATTTTTTGGTCAAAGCCTTATCCACCGAATCCACTTTATCCAGCTTCGGCTGCAAAGCCGCAAGACCTATCGAGTCATGCTTGGCATACAGCTCATTGGCTTTCTTATACAGCGCAGCCCGGTCCTTCAGCACGGGGTCCGCATCGATCGTCTTCTCATAGTCTTCGTTATCTGCCAGGCATCGCTCGCCGGAAAATTTAGCCCCCTTGAACATCGGTCCATCTCCCTTTATTTCCACCATACCCGGCTCCAGGTAGGCCATGGTAAATGAATTTTCAGCATACTTTGTACCAAGACGGAAAAGATAGACATCGCCCTCCCCTTCGGGTATACGCATGTGAATGGTAAATCCATCTGCCGTGGTCTGCACCGAATCCTTCTGCAGGCTGTTCATCATAGCATTGTAATACACCCACTGACCCGGTGGAAGATCCTTAATAACGGCATGAATGGTCGTGTTGTTCTGCGCCCGGGCGCCCGGCGCCAGCAGGTAGAAAAATAATAGTGTGATCGATGGTTTCATCTGACAGTGTTTAATAATTAGGATTTTGTTTGATCTTACTGTTGGAAATGATCTCCGCATCGGGTATCGGCAACAGCAGACGGCTCTTGTCCTTGATCGTGGGCAGCAGCGCCTGAACCGTGCTAAAAGGCAGACGGCGTACCGCAAACCAGTCCTGGCCGGCCTCACCCACGAAATTCTTCATCTCTTCTTCGATGATCAGCCGCTGCAGATCTGCGGCGGTAGTGACAGCATCCACCATGGAGAAGTCGGTAAAACCCGCATGCCCCATTACGGTCTTCAACAATGCCTTCGCTTCATCGAGGCTGCCGCCGGCTGCGACAATGGCCTCGGCTTCCAGCAAATAAGCCTCGGTCAGCCGGAAAACATAGCTGTTCTCCGAAATAGCCGCGGCGGCAATGTCCGCGACGGAACCGGGGTAGTATTTGGTCAACGCAGTATTCTGGCCATAAAGAGTCGTCACTTTCTGTATACACCAGCCTGCACGTGGATCATCCTGGAAGAGTGAGGTCGTAAAACTATTCGGGCCATAATCAGGGTAATAGATCTCGCTTGTCCATTTGATCTTTTGAGCGGCATATGGCTGGATGCCCAGCATCACCTCGCTGCTGGCGAGGCCCCTGGTCCAGAAGATATCCTTTACATTAGCCTCCAGGCTGAAGGGGCTGCCCGCAATAATGTCTTTCGTAATGCTGATCACCTGCTCAAGATCGGCCGTTGAGCCCCGGTTGATCAACACACGGGCCTTCAGCAATTTCGCCGCCCAGCTATTGGCATAGGCACTGGTCGTATTCGTGCCCGGCAGATCGGGGATCGCCGCATCGAGATCGCTGAGAATGGAATCATAGCTCGCCGCCACCGAAGACCGGGGCAGGTAAATATTGTCCGGCTGGACGAATTTGTCGTGGATGATGATCCCGTAAGGGCTGGTGGTATCATCATACTGTCCATAATATAGCAGCACCTGCGTATTGCCGAATGCACGGAGAAATTTTGCTTCCGCGACCATCCGGCTTTTATCCGCAGCAGTGATCTTCGTCAACGGCGCTATATTCTTCAAAAATCCATTGGCCGCATTGACAAGGGCATAGCCATAGTTCCATACGGCATCGATCCCGTAAGACTTGGCATTATACGTATGCTCATCGAACCCGCCGCCGCCGAAAGTATAGGACAACATCCCGCTCAGCTGGGAAGGCAGCTCTTCATTCGTCAGATACCATGTCGTCGACGGCACGCCATTGTTATCGGTCCCGCCTCCGGCCAGCCGGTAATAAACCCCATTCAACGCTGTCGCGGCGCTCTTCCCGTCTGTGATGACATTACCATCCACCTCCTGCGTAGTAGGAAGAACGTTCAGCTCTTTGTTACAGGCGCCCAGCAGAAAGCCGAGCGCTAAAAACCATCGTATATCGATCCGATTCATTGTCTGTTCTTTTTTTGGTTAAAAAGCGATCTTGATGCCCATGGAAAAGGTCCTGACGGACGGATAGTTGCTCACGTCGAAATAGCCACCGGTAACGCTATAGGCGTCGTCGGATGTTTCGGGATCATTACCCGGATATTTGGTGATGGTGAAGAGGTTGGTGGCCGACAGGTAGACTGATGCGGCCTGTATGCCTGCCTTGTTCATCCAGCCGGCTTTGTTAAACCGGTAGTTGAGCGTAGCAGTCCTCAGCTTCAAATAGGATGAGTTGTAAATGCTCAGGTTGGTGTTATAGATCAGCTGATCGCCTGCCAGCAGCAGACGCGGCCGGTCGGAACCCGTATTCTGCTCCGTATAGCGTTTCAGCATGCTGACATTGGCATTGGAAGTGCCTACGAACGTGGTGCTGCTGACATCATCTCCCCACATCAGCCTGCCGCCCTGGGAGAATAGAAAATAAAGATTGAGATCAAAATTCCTGTAGCTAAAGCCTTCGGTAAACCCGCCAAAATATTTGGGCGCCCCGCTGCCGATGATGGTATGGAAGTCAGGATAGGCAGCGCCATAGGAGGCATAGCTTACTGTATCCAGCTGATACATGGGGTCTCCGATATCCAGGTAGTTGAAAAACCCCGCGAAAGCCCCCAGCTTATTTTTGTAATTATCCAGGTCCTTCTGGTTCCTGATAATGCCAAGCACCTTCATCCCCGTAATAAGACCCAGTGGTTGTCCCTCGACAAGAGTTGTATTCTGGTATTCTATCCCTGACGGCGAAATTATCTGGCTGTTGAGGTCTGCCGTCTTGCTCAGCCTGGTAATGATCGATCTGTTCCAGCTGATATTGGCCGACATATTCCACCGGAAGTCTTTTGTGCGGATGATATCCCCCTGAAGAAAGAACTCCACACCCCGGTTGCGTATCCCCACGACATTCCCCAGCAGGGAAGTATAGCTGGCGCTGGGTGGAACAGGCAGGGACAGCAGCGCGTCGTCCGTTTGTTTGTTGTAATAATCAAAGGTTCCCTGCAGCCTGTTCTTAAACAGGGAAAAGTCGAGCCCCAGGTCCGTCTGCTTGGTGGTCTCCCATTTCACGGCCGGATTGCCCAGCTGATCCGGCACCAGGGCATTGTTACCCGCATAAGAGTAAGGTGTATACAGGGTCCGGTATTTCTGGTCGCCGATATTCTGGTTGCCCGTGAGGCCATAGCTGCCCCGCAGCTTGATATCCTCGATCCAGTCCACATGTCCCAGAAACTTTTCCTTAGAGAGGCGCCAGGCAATCGCGCCGGAGGGGAAATAGCCGTATTTATTGTCCGGACCGAATTTGCTGCTGCCGTCCGCCCGGCCGGTGAAGGTCAAAAGATACTTGTCCTTAAAGGCGTAGTTGGCGCGTAGATAATACGACACCAGGTAACTTTGTGGTTTCGAGGGCTCATCCCCCTTCGTGTACAACGGGGTGATAGCAGAGCTCAGGCTGTTGAGCACATTGTCATTGGGATAACCCGTGGCGGTAGCGCTGAAAAAACTTGTTTTCACTGTTTCGTAGGAAGTACCCGCCAGTATATTCAAGTTGTGCTTCTCATTCCACGTTTTGGTATACCCCAGCGTATTCTCTATGAACCAGTCGGCAAAGCGGCTGTTGCTGTTGCCGCCGATCCCGCCGTTGGAAGAGATATTGCCATAGAAGCTGCCGATCTGCAGATAGCTGGGTGTATACAGACGTTGGTTATAGACCTGGTTGTTCAACGAGACCGTGCTTTTGAATTGAAGACCCGGGATAATATCATACACCGCGCTCAGCGATCCCAGCAGGCTGGTGGTCTTCGAGTTATTAATGGCTGTCAGCAGCGCCACAGGGTTTTGAAAACCCTGGTAGCTATAACCGACGTTGGCAAAATTCGTAAAGTTACCGGTGGAGTCGAAAGGCGTATAATCGGGACGGGCCTTCAATGCCTGGTCATACGCCCCGTTGGTGATGTCCTGGTTGGTATAGCCGATGTTGAAATTGGTGAGTATCCGGAATTTTCCGCTGATGTCGTTCTCCAGGTTGATCTTTCCCACCAGTCTTTTATAGTCCGAGCCGATGACGATACCGGGGGTGCTGGTATAGGAGAGGGAAGAATAATACCGGGAAGACGCGCTCCCGCCCTGGATGGCTATTTCCGCCGTGTGAGACACAGCCTTCCGGGTGACCTGGCGTATCCAATCGGTGTTGGCCGGGCCAAAGAACTTGTCCGGCTGACCTACGATCACGTCTGCCTGGGGGGTATGAGGCATCCCTGCCTTGTCACGCGCCGCGTTATCATTTGTTGCAGCTTCTGTCAGCAGCATCCTATATTGTTGTGCATCCAATAATTTCGGTCTTTTCATAATACTGGTCACCGTCGCATAATAATTGGCGGTTATCTGCGGCTTCGAATCTTTCCTGCCTTTTTTAGTAGTGATGATCACCACGCCGTTGGCCGCCTTGGAACCATAGATTGCCGAAGCGCTGGCATCTTTCAGGATGGAAATGGACTCGATATCGTCAGGATTGAGCCCCCCCAGGCTGTTGAGCCCGTTTACAAAGGCCGTGGACATACCCTGGCTCGCGCCGCCAACGCCGGCAATATCATTGCCCACGGGGCTGCTGACATCATAACCCTGATTGATATAGTTCGATTGTACCTGCATGGGTACGCCATCGATGACATACAGCGGGTCATTGCCCCCGATGATAGAAGCAGTCCCCCTGACACGAATACGAACAGCGCCGCCCGGCGTACCGTCCGTCTTGGTCACCTGCACTCCCGCCGCCTTGCCCGCAATGGCATTGTCCACGGTATTGAACGGTATATCCTGCACATCCTTTCCGGAAATAACGGACACCGAGCCGGTGAGATCTTTCTTCTGGGAAGATCCATAACCGATCATGACCACTTCGTTGAGGCTGGAAGCCTGCGGCGTGAGCATAACAGATATTTCGGTCTGCCTGCCTGTGACCCTATAATTCTGCGACGCATACCCCACCATCGAAAATTCGAGTACATCCTTCTCATTGGCTGTAATAGAAAAAGCCCCGGCCGCATCCGTCTGCGTACCCCTCTTTTGCGTTTTGTTGACCACCGAGACGGCCGGCAGCGGACGGCCATCCGCCCCCGTCACTTTCCCCGTGATCTCTTTGCGTGGTTCCGCGACTGCAGCAGGTTTCGCCGGTGCAGGCGTCTCTCTCGGACTGATGATCAATAAACCTTCCACCAGCTTGAAATTAAAATTCGTCGAGGCAAGGGCCATCGAAAGCGCCTCATCCACATCCGCATCGCGGACAATGACCGTGACTTTACCGGCCTTTCGTATCAGGTCGTTATTATACAGGATCTCGACATTCCCTTGTCGCCCGATCTCCAGTATCACCTTTTCCAGGGGCTCGTCATGCATGGTGAGCGTTATTCGCTGGGAATACACGCCGGCAGAGACATGTAGCGCTGTGACGAGTAAGATGGCTGCAGTTAACTTCATACTTCGCAATAAGCAGTGGTCCAAAAATTTCATACCTTTGGTTAGTTTGGTTAAACAATAAGCAATGCAATAGCGCTTCGTGTTTCACCGACATTTAGACCGGGAACGTGGCATCGTTTCCGGTTTTTTTTGGCAAAAAACACGCGATCAAATTATGGCAGTGAGTCAATGGGATAAGATCAATGCAAGACCGTTACTTCTTTATCCTGCACGGAGAACCTTACTCCTCCGGCAGCCTGGAGCATCTTTAATACCTGCGAAATATTTACCTGACGGCTGATCTTGCCGGTATAATGGTCGCTGACGGTACCATCGAAATGCACTTCGATGTCGTACCAGCGTGACAGCTGTTTCATGATCGTGGTCAGCTCATCGCCACGGAAAAGAAAATTACCATCTTTCCAGGCAATCACCTTTTGCACATCCACACCGGCGTTGAGCTCCAGCCGGCCATCGGCCTTTGCTATCAGTTGCTGGCCGGGGCTGATGACCCTGGCGGCAGATCCGCTGACGACCTTGACCGCCCCCTCCACCAGCGTAGTGCTGATCTCGTTCTCGTCCCCATAAGCCGTGATGTTAAAGCTGGTGCCCAGGACCCGCACTTCCAGGGGTGTCCGCGAGGCAGGCGCCATTGTTCTTACGATAAAAGGCTGAGAAGCATTTTTAGCCACTTCGAAATAGACCTCTCCGCTGACCTCAACACTCCGATCCTTCCCCACAAACTCCGTGGGAAACCGGATGGACGAGGAAGCATTCAGCCAAACCAGGGTCCCATCAGCCAATACGACACGGGTCCTTCTTCCACGGGGCGTAGTAAGTGTATTGTATACCGCCTCCGAAGTGACAGGGGGCGCATCATCGATCCTGTAGGTCAGTTGTCCTCCGCTAAGCCGGGAGACCATCACATTGCCCTGCTTGGCCAGGTTCCCATTCCTGCCGGCGCCATTGGTGCTGCTGTCCAGTACGATCTGCTTTCCATCGGCCAGCGTAAGGATCGCGCCCTCACGCCCCGGAGCCACATCGTGCACAGGCTGTTGCGCCAATCCGCCGGATGAGGCCGAACTTGCCGTCCGCCATAGCCATACACTGCCCGCCAGGATGATCAGTACGGCCGCTGCAGCAGCATACCGCAGAAAGACCAGTCGACGTCGAGGGGTTTTCCTGGAAATGGCTTCCTCCAACTGAACCATAATAGCTCCCTTTACACGCAGATCATCCACCCCGGCATACTCATCACCCATCATTACCTGGCGCACAAATCCTTCAAGGGCTTTCTCCTGCGCAGGCTGACCCGCCAGCTCCGCCAAACGGACCTTTTCAGCGGGGGTAAGGTCCCCCGTAATATATTTATCCAGTAAAATTTCCAGTTCCCGGTTGTCCATAATCTGTTACAATATATACAGGACGCTTTTCGAAAAGCACAAGGACTAGTTCATCCTGAATTTTTTTTTCATCGGTAAAAAAGAAAGAGAAGAGAAAGATAGCCCAGGTCACGAAGCCAGCCCCGTAAAAAATTGAGGGCAATGACCATATGCACTTTTACGGTGTTCCTGGAAAGCCCCAGCTGCCGGGCTATCTGCTCATGGGAAAGCCCTTCCATCCTGCTCATTTTAAAGATAAGCTTTTGCTGGGGCGTAAGCCGCTCTACCCCCTCCATGAGCATTTTGTACGCCTCCTTACCCTCCAGCCGGAGGTCCGGCGCCTGCATGTCCTCCCGCAATGCCGCCATATCATCGCCCACCGTCTCCACGATCTTTTTCCGCAGGGCAGCAATGACCTGGTAACGTCCCACCACATAGATGTAATTCTTAAAATTCTCCACTTCCGGGAGCTTTTCTCTTTGCAGCCAGATCTTCAGAAAGATGTCTTGCGTAAGGTCCTGAGCGACTGCAGGAGATTTCACCAGGGTGAGGGTATTATAGTACACCCGGCTCCAATATGCTTCCACCAGTACCCGGAACGCTCTTTCGTCGCCTGCCGCCACGGCTGCCAATATCTGCCGTTCGTCCGCTGTTCCGTCTTGGTTTATATCGATCATTTTCTCAAATGTACCTTTCCCGATAAAGATAAGGGAAACAAAAAATAAAAAAGGCCTCCCGACTGGGAGATGTAAGTTAATCGCTATGCCAATAAATAGATAAAAAAATATCTGTTTTGACAGATATGCCATCTTATATTGCGCCTTATGCGATTACTATGTCTGGCCGCACTGCTGGCCCTTTACACACTTCCGGCACAGGCTCAACCCATCCCACCGGTGCATTCCAATCCGGCAATTCATCCCGTTCCATCGATTCTTGAAAAAGACGGCCGTCACGCCCTGCTGGTCGACGGAAAACCTTTCCTGATCCTCGGCGGTCAGGCCCACAATTCCAGTGCCTGGCCCGCGATGCTGCCAAAGGTCTGGCGGGCTATCGAAGCCATGCATGCGAATACGCTGGAAGTACCCATCTACTGGGAACAGATCGAACCCTCGCAAGGAAAATTCGATCTTTCCCTTGTCGATACCCTTTTGACACAGGCGCGGACGCACAAGGTTCGCCTGGTGCTCCTGTGGTTTGCCACCTGGAAGAACGGCAGCAATCACTATATGCCCGAATGGATGAAAAAGGAGCCTTCAACCTACCCGAATATCACGGGACGTGACGGCGAAACCATCGACTCTCCCGCACCGGATGTGCAAGCTACACTCGACGCAGATACGAAGGCCTTTGCAGCAGTGATGCGACATTTGAAGGTGGCCGACCCCCAACGCACGGTGATCATGGTCCAGGTGGAGAACGAGCCGGGTAGTTGGAACAGCGTACGGAACTTCTCGCCGGGAGCGCAAAAGGCATTCGAAGAGGCCGTCCCGGCCGAACTGCTGAAACCCTCGATCCTCAGCGCTCTGCAGACGCCCGTAACTAGCGCCGGCAAAGGTGGAGAGAATGCCCGGCCGGGCGCCGGCTCCTGGAAAGAGGTCTTCGGCGACAGGGCCGATGAATATTTCCAGGCCTGGTCCATCGCCCGTTTCATCGGACGGGTGGCCGCCGCGGGCAAAGCGGAATATCCCCTGCCGATGTATGTCAATGCCGCCCTGCGCGATCCACTTACCAATCCCCCGGCTACACATTATGAGAGCGGCGGCCCGACGGATAACGTGCTGACCATTTGGAAAACGGCCGCCCCGGCCATCGATATCCTGGCGCCTGACATCTACCTCTCCGGTACCACCAGGGTGCTGAAAGTGCTGGATCTATATAGTCAATACGGCAACCCATTATTCGTGCCGGAAGCCGGGCTCATACCCGAGAACGCAAAATATCTATACGCCACTCTCGGCAATGGGGGTATCGGATTTTCTCCGTTCGGCATCGACGACAACACCTTGAGCCCCGCAGCACCAACTTCCTCGCACGAACTCGCACCTGACAACGACGCCCTGCACAAATCCTCTCCCGACGAAGAATCCCTGCATAAACTTACCCCTTACGGAGACGCCTATGCGGCCCTGTCTCCCATGATGAGAGACCTCGCGCAGTGGATCTTCGAAGATAAAGTCCGGGCCGTCATAGAACCCGACGATCACACAGAACAAAGGATCGATTTCGCCGGTTGGCAGGCATGCGTCACATTTGGCAAAGGGAGAGGATACCCCCTGCCGGGGAACACACCCCCCACAGGCAAGCTGATGATCATCCAGCTAAGTCCCAACAAGTTCATGATAACCGGCACGAATTGCCGCATCACCTTCCATCCCCTGGGTAAGAACGCAGGAAAGGCCTGGCAATATCTCAAAGTAGAAGAAGGAACCTATGCCAACGGACAATTCCGTGCAGGCCGGATTCTCAACGGCGACGAAACAGACTGGGGCGGCCCCTTGTTTGGTGACAAACCCACAATTCTGCAAGCCACCCTTATGTGACAGGGTCCAAACCTTAAATATTATGCACGAAACTATTATAAAAAACTTACGGCGCCACATTGAGCCGACCGGGGAAGAGATAGAGACCTTTTTATCCCTTGCGCTCCCCAAAAACATTAAAAGAAAGGAGATTTTACTGAAAGAAGGCGATGTTTCAAGGTACCAGTTCTTCGTGACCGATGGCTGCCTGCGGACCTATACCATTGACCCGGCCGGCAAAGAGCACGTTCTGATGTTCGCGCCCGAAGACTGGTGGTGCAGCGGCGATCTGTATAGTTTTTTATCGGGACAGAAAAGTGTCAATCACCTGGAGGCGTTGGAACCTACAGCTGTATTGCAGATCAGCAAGGACAACCTGGACATTTTATTCCAGCGGGCGCCCAAATTTGAACGATTTTTCAGGATATTATTTCAAAATTCCTTTGTCTTTCATCAAACCAGGATAAATGCCAACCTTTCGCAGCCTGCGGAAGGAAGATATGACCTGTTCACAAAAAACTACCCTGACCTTGAGAACCGGATCCCGCAAAAATATATCGCCTCATATATTGGCGTAACACCCGAGTTTTTTAGCCAGATGAAAGCAAGCAGGTTTCGTAAAAAATCTTAAGGTACATTATTTTTTGACGGATGACAGGGTTGTTGCTTTGCTGTATAAAATCATTTAAAATATGGAAAGCAAAGCAAATCCTCAGGTTATTTTTAGTGAAAAGCCATTTGCCGAAAAAAAATTTATAGAGATCAAAGGCCGCAGGATGGCTTATATCGATGAAGGCGAAGGCGATCCCATCGTGTTTCAGCACGGAAATCCGACTTCATCCTATCTCTGGCGAAATATCATGCCATACTGCCGCGGTCTCGGGCGCCTTATTGCCTGCGATCTCATCGGCATGGGCGATTCCGAAAAGCTTCCGGGCTCCGACCCCAAACGATATTCTTACCAGGAGCATCGCAGTTTTCTTTTTGCACTTTGGGAAGAATTGAAGCTGAAAAAAAATACGATACTTGTACTCCACGACTGGGGTTCTATATTGGGTTTTGACTGGGCGAATCAACACCGTTCCCACGTTCAGGGCATCGTTCACATGGAAGCGTTGGCCATCCCTTTTAAGTGGGATGAATTTGAGCCCAAGGTTCGTGATCTATTCCGGGCTTTGCGCTCTCCCGCCGGAGAAGAGTTAATTTTAAACAACAATGTGTTTGTTGAAAAGGTACTGCCGGCAGGAATTTTCCGGGAACTCAGCGATGCCGAAAAAGCGGAGTATCTGCGGCCTTTTCTTAACGAGGGTGAGGACCGTCGCCCGACATTGGAATTTCCACGTCAGATCCCTTTGGACGGCGAGCCAAAAGAAGTGGCGGAAGTTGTAGCCGGATTTGGAAATTGGCTTAAGCAAAGTCCTGTCCCCAAGCTTTGGATCCATGGTGATCCCGGGGCCGTGGAAAATGACAGTGTTCGAAAATTTTGCAGTACATGGCCCAATCAAACAGAGATAACAGTAAAAGGAAAGCATTTTTTACAGGAAGACAGCCCCATGGAAATCGGGCAGGCAATTGCCGGATTTGTAAAAAAGTTGCGTTGATCGCTAATTCACAAAGATCTCATCGACAAAGAACCAGCCTCTGTCATTCACCGGTTTCGGCTTTTCTTTTTTCTTCGGCGGAGATGTCGCCTGGTCATCTTTCTTCGATGGCAGCGCCGCCTTCTCCTCCTTCTTCGGGGGCGGGGGCGGCAGTGGCCGTAAGGACACGGGCATCCTGCCGAAAGGCTCGACCATTACCCGGATGTACTTTACCGACACGGGCGGAAATTTACACTCATAGGGAATAAGGTAATTCGACGAAAGCAGCGTATCCGCAGGTGGTGCAAACTGGTAAAGCAACCGCAGGTTGCCAGGATCATCCCCTCCCATGATACGGATGCTCTTCGGCGGCATGATCATAGCGCCTACATTGACCAGTGAGCTGATCGTAATGCTCCGGGCATGCACTGGTTTTGAGAACCGCAGCATACATTCCATCCGGTTGTTCCGGAAAGCGATCCATTTCCCGTCCCCAAAGTTTTGCGATCCTTTTTGCAGATCTTTCAAGGTAGTTCCACCTTTCCCTTTATAAAACGAATCAGCAGGCGTGATCATAATGACAGTGTCAGGCTTGTAGGTCGCCCGGTAAAACTGGTACTGCACAACATCGCTGGGCCGCCACCCTTTTCTGAACGCCCGCGCCTTCATCAGCACCTGGCTGTCGATATACGTCCGTCCGTCGTAAGCCAGCGAATGAAGACTATCCGGCTCCGTTCCATCCAACGTATACCGGATCGTTGTCCCCGGAACAAAGTGCCGGAGCTTTAGCAGGATCGGCGTATCGCTGATCACCTGTGCGCTGGTCTGATTCTGCGGCGGGTTGATCTTCAGCAGCATGGTATCCGTGCGGGCGCCTGCCTGGATATCCAGCATAGGATATTTCCGCTTTATCTCAGTGGCATCGGTAAAGCTCACGCCGGCATTCCAGATATAGATCTGCCGAAGCTCCTTCAATGCCAGCAATTTGAGAACATCGTCCCTGCGCACGGTTGTATTGGTTAAGGAAATGCGTTTCAGATGATGCAGTTTTTCCAGGGCAGACAAACTGCGTCCCGTAACCTTGGTGAACGACAGATCGAGGACCCTCAGATTGGAAAATTCACCGATCACCGACAACTCATCGTCGGTGACAGGCATCTTTGCAAGGTTTAAAGAGACGAGCTGTGTCTTGACGACCAGCAGGTCTTTCAGTTGACTGGGTTTGTAAAAGGCCGCCCCAAAAAAGTCGGCGGCAACGGCCGGGGAGCCCGTTGCCAGTGGGTAGACAGCCCTGTAGTCCGTATTCAATTGCCGGACCTTTTCCTCACCGGCAGCAGAAAAGTCATAAGTCTCCTCGTCGCCGGAAGACCTGAAAATATTAGCCGCAATGGTTCGCAAGGTATCCGTCGGCTCCAGCGAGTCTACTTTCACTGTAAAATTCGCTCCCTTCCTGATCCAGTTATACAAAATGGCAATCTCCTGGTCATTCAATTGCGGCTTGCCTGCCGGAGGCATATGTTTCCGGTCCTCTTCCGGTAAGTGGATGCGTTGTAATAACAAGCTCAGATTGGCGTCGGAAGTATCCAGTACCTGGCCGCTTTTGCCTCCCTTCTTCAACAATTCAGCTGTCGTCATCACCAGTCCACCCTTCGCCTTGCTGCTGTTGTGACAGCCGGTACATTTTGCGTCGAGTATCGGTTGCACCATGTCCCGGAAAACGACAGCTTCCGCCAACGGCACTTTTTCCTTTACCCGCCCCTTGTACACAGGCGCCAGCAAGAAATTATCTCCATGCGTGATGCTGGCGCCCTGGTGACCGGCAATAAGCAGTACAAACAGGCTCAGCAGACTTGCCGCCCCCAAAGACAACCGCGACCTGCTCAATCGCTGATACAACAGATACCATAAAAAAATGATCAACGACAGACAGGCGCCGCTCCACTTATGCCATTGCAGGGAATCCTGGTTGTAACCCGCCTCCTTTGACAACAGCACTCCCATCAGGGCCGTGATGGCGGAGGTAAACGCCACCGACAGCAAAAGCCATTCACCGACCTCCCCCGATAAGCCCAGGGTATGAAATCGTTGCTGTGGGATCACCCATATCCAGGCAAGGAACAAAGCGAACAGTACAATGGGAAAATGGAGGAACAGCGGATGCGCCCGGCCGATCACCTGCAGCAGGGAAGGCACGACGAGCCGGTCATAAAAAAGGAGAAAAAAACAAAGAAGACAATTGGCAGCGATCGTCAGGCTGTAAAGAATATTTTTCCAGTTCATGTACATCATTAAGCAATCAATCCATTGACTACCTTGCCTGCCACATCGGTCAGCCGGTAGCGCCGTCCCTGGTGCTTGAAAGTAAGCTTTTCATGATCCAATCCCATTAAATACAGAACCGTTGCATGAAAATCATGCACGTGAACGGGGTCTTTGGCAATATTATATCCAAAATCATCGGTCTCTCCATATACACCCGGCCTGACGCCTCCGCCTGCCATCCAGACGGTAAAACAGCGCGGGTGATGGTCACGGCCATAATTATCCCTCGTCAATTTACCCTGGCAATAATTTGTCCTGCCAAACTCCCCACCCCAGATGACCAGGGTTTCATCCAGCAAACCACGCTGTTTGAGATCGGTGATCAACCCGGCCGAAGCCTGGTCCACATCCTTCGCCTGCCCCTTTATCTCCCCCGGCAGGTTGTTGTGACCATCCCATCCCTGGTGGTATAGTTGTACAAACCGGACGCCGCTCTCAGACAGTTTTCTCGCCAGCAGGCAATTGGCGGCAAAAGTGCCCGGCACCAGGCATTCCGGTCCATACAGTTTCAAGGTATCTTCCGGCTCTTTCGAGGTATCCGTAATCTCCGGCACGATGGTCTGCATCCGGTACGCCATCTCATATTGCTGGATCTTGGTAGCGATCTCGGGATCACCAAATTCCTTATAGGACTGCTCATTCAGCGCTGCAACCCTGTCCAGCATCTTTCTCCTGTCATCCCGTGTGATGGAAGCCGGATCACCCAAATACAACACGGGGTTCTCCCCGCTGCTGAACTGGACACCCTGGTGGATGGAATCCAAAAATCCATTGGACCATAATTTGGAATATACCCCCTGGCCATTACCCTTTCCTTTTGAAAGCAACACGCAAAAAGCCGGGAGGTTCTTGTTCTCGCTCCCCAGCCCATAGCTAAGCCACGAACCCATGCTGGGCCGGTTGCCCTGCTGCGCCCCCGTCTGGAAAAATGTCAGCGCGGGATCATGGTTGATGGCCTCGGTGTATATCGTTTTTATAAAACAGATATCATCCACCACCCGCGATGTAAAGGGTAGCAGCTCGCTTAACCATGCCCGTGACTGCCCATACTGGGAAAACTGGAACACAGTGCCTGCCAGCGGGAATTTTACCTGGTCGGCCGTCATGCCCGTCAGCCGCTGTCCATTCCGTATGGAAGCAGGCAGGTCCTCCCCCTGCATTTTCTGCAGCAGGGGTTTGTAATCGAAAAGGTCCAGCTGCGACGGCGCCCCGTTCTGAAAAAGATAGATGATGCGTTTTGCGCGGGGGGCGAAGTGAGGCAAGCCGGTCATTATAGCCTCTTCCTCACCGCCCTTGAACAGGTCGGGAATCAGCAACGATCCCAGCGCGATGCTGCCGATGCCAAGACTCAACCTCGACAGGAACTTACGCCGGTTGATATGAAGGGCATGTTCTATAATTTCTTTTTCCATGTGCGCTGTCAGGTTTTTGTGATGGTTTCTTCCAGGTTATACACGACGGTGATCATTTTCATCAGGGCAGCCGCGCTGTTGACATCGATACTCTTTTCCTGCGGGTATTCCCCTACGGCCAATGTTTTATGGGCATCCAGCTTCCGGCCCGTGAATTGCCCCAGCTGTTCGTTGTAATAGTCGAGCAGGGTTTTTAGTTCCTGGTCCCCGGGTTTACGGCACACAATCAGCCGGAAAGCCTTTACCACTTTATCCCGGGCCGGCGTCTGTTCCAGCGACAATCTCTCAGCGAGCACACGGGCGGCTTCCAGCACCGTGGGATCATTCATCATGATCAACGCCTGCAGGGGTGTATTGGTCTTGAGTCGTTTTACTTCGCACTGATCCCGGTTGGACGCATCGAACATGACCATGGACGGCGGCGGCACCGTGAGTTTTATAAAAGTATACATCCCGCGCCGGTAAAGAGAATCATGGTGATCCTGGATGTAAGTGGCGAGTACGCCGCGACCGGATGTAGCGCCTTCCCAAAGCCCTTCAGGTTGATAAGGCTTTACGCTGGGGCCGCCGACGGTGGGCGCCAGCAAACCGCTGCTGGACAGCACCAGGTCTCTTATAAATTCAGCGGCCAGCCTGTTACGCGGTCCTCTTGACAGGTAAGCATTGTCCGGATCCCTGGCGAGTTTGTCGGGCGTTATGACGGCGGACTGCCGGTAAGTCGCCGATAATACAATTTGCTTTACCAGCCTTTTTATATTCCATCCATGATCCATAAAATCTACTGCCAGCCAGTCCAGCAGTTCCGGATGCGTAGGCAGCTCACCCTGCATACCAAAATCCCCCGTGGTCTTTACGATCCCCCGGCCAAAAAATTCCTGCCACAGCTGGTTGACAAAGACCCTTGCCGTCAGGGGATTATTTCTGCTGACGGTCCATTTGGCAAGCCCCAGCCGGCTCCTCGGGAATTGGGTCGTGTCGAACTTCATGACGGCAGGCAGCGCATGAGGTTGCACCTCGGCGCCCGGCGCATCATAACGCCCCCTGTTCAGCAAATAGGTTTTCCGGACGGTATCCCGCTCACCCATCACAGAGACCGAGAGGGACCCAGTGTCTTTATTGTACATGTATGACAGGAGATGCTTCCGGTCATTGCTGTCGATGGACAACTTTGGCATCTTGGCAGGTTTCGATACGCTCACATCTCCTTCATATCCTACCTCTTTTGTATTGTTAAAGAAAGCCAGCAGACTGTAATAATCCTTTTGGCTAAAGGGGTCATACTTATGATCATGGCATTGCGCACATTCGATGGTGACGCCGAGCATCCCTTTCCCGTACGTTTTGGTCTTGTCGACGAGATATTCGATGCGATATTCTTCGGGTACCACCCCACCCTCTTCCGTATATTTATGGTTCCGGAAAAACCCGGTGGCAAGTATCTGTTCCTTTGTTGCGTTCGGCATCATATCACCGGCGATCTGCCAGGAGAGGAATTGATCGTAAGGCAGATTGCTGGAAAAGGCATGGATCACCCAATCCCGCCAGGGCCATTGCGTTCGTATATTGTCATCCTGGTAGCCGTAACTATCCGCATAGCGCGCCACATCCAGCCAATGCACGGCCATTTTTTCGCCGTATTGAGCTGTATTCAGCAGACTATCCACGATCTTTTCGTATGCCTGTTCACTGTTGTCGGCCAGGCATCGGTCCATCATGTCAAGAGAAGGAGGAAGACCCGTGAGATCCAGGCAAACCCTTTTCAGCAGACGTTCCTTATCAGCCGGCCCATTGGGTGTGAGGCCTTCAGATTCCAGCCGGCGAAGGACAAAATAGTCGATCTCATTCTTTGGCCATGTCTTGTCGTGTACTTCGGGAAGAGGTTTTGCGACAGGCGGCGTAAAGGCCCAGTGCCGCTCATACTTAGCCCCCTGTTCGATCCACCGGGTAAACAGCTTTTTCTCATGATCTGTCAGCATCCCCAGATGTGCGTCGGGAGGAGGCATCATAAAGGTCATATCCGTGGAGGTGATCCTTTTCACCAGCTCGCTCCGGCCGGGTTTACCCGGTACGATGGCAAATGCTCCCTGGGAATGTTTGAGTGGTGCGTAGGCGCTGTCGGCGATATCGAGTCGGAGGTCCGCCTGCCGGTGGCTGGCGTCCGGTCCATGACATTTATAACATTTATCCGAAAGAATAGGCCGTATATCGAAATTGTAGCTTACGACGTCGGGCAGCGTCTCCGTATGTTGTGCACTTTTATCCCTGTGCAGACAGGAAGAGGCAATGCAGATCGCTGCTGCTATAATGGCAAGTATCGTTAATGTCCTGGCAGGCATGTTCTATTGTATGAACATGACGAATGTAGGTAAAAATCTGCTATTTTACCAATCCTTCTATCTGCAACGGGCTCAGCTCGACGGCAGGATGAAAAGCATCACCGTTCATATATCGTTCCAGGCTGTACCTCAATTGACGCGCTTCCGGCCTATGCGTCAGATCATGCCGTATATCCGCCGACACGAGGATCAGCTTACCCTTGCCCACCCTCGCTTCGATAACCTCGGCCATCTTCCGGTTCTTAAAAAAATTATCGATGACCCTTACGATAGGGTCAATGGCAGGTAACGAATCCAGGATCAGGGTCTTTGAAGACGTGACCAGGTCCCACCATTGCCAGTCGGAATGGGCGGCAGTAGGAAAATCCTTCAACGCAGGATGGCGGGGATCACAGAGGAGCCCCATCGTTCCGGGCTGGTGGGGAAAATGTACAGGGCTCCAGAATACAGGCGCAAACCTCCCCGTGACGCCATTGACATCCGCCGTGTCCGGATTGAGCAGAACATTCTTTCCTTCCTGTAAATGACGGAGGGCGTCATCGATCGCCGTGTCAAAGACAACCGGCTGTCCATTCGAAGCCACACTGGTCGCACCAGCCGCGGGAGCAGGGTCGGCCGGATACACCCAAATATTCCACTTATTTTTATACTTCGTTCCTTTCAGCTGCAGCGTGATGGTCAGTTCCATCGCCTGCCGGATGCCCCCCAACTCAAAAGAAAAAGAACCCAGCTGACTGCCATTGCCGGTGGCAACATCCTGTCGTGACAGGACTCCACCAGTCACCCGCCGGCCGGACGCATCTTCCACCATCCATTCAGGCACAACGCCTTTCAACACGCCGCTGCCAAAATTGGCAACTTCCGCTGTGGCCGTAAACCGCTCGTTATTTGTATAGACAGCCTTTTCAAACCGGATCAACGGCACCACAGCCGAACAATACATACGATGTTCCTCCGGCGTCACCAATCCCTTGCTATCCCAGAAAGCATCCAGGATGCCGATGAGCGCCGTGCCCTGACCGGGAAAATCATGCAGGTCCAGCAACTGGAAACCGCTGGTACCCGGCGTCCGCAATACCCTTTCTATCTCTTCCTTATAAAGACGGGCAGAGAACTTACCGCTGGCCCGGGTAAAGGCAGGCGACAACCCCAGCATATGTTTTCTCTCCAGGTCCTTACGGATAGCTTTAAAATTCAACGGATCCAGTACACCCGTGTATTTGCCGATCTCCCGCATATCGGGGTAGACGGAGTACTGCCCCATCTCATGGACGATCAACGGTACAGGCAGGCTGTCTACCGCCTTGGCATAATCGCTCTTAAAATCGGGAGGATACGTGTTGAAGATACCCTGCCCCCTCACCCACCCTTTCTTTGTGTATTGGGTGATATAAAAATCATCCCCCGGCTCGGGCCACTTGCCATGCCCCGCCTGAAAACTGAAAGTAGTAGAGGTATATAGATGCCGTGCATCCGCCTGCCGCAGGGCGCTTACCATGCCATGCAGCCAGTTGAAATCCCCTTCCAGCTCGTTACCCATCGACCACAGGCAAAATGAAGGATGATTGCCATACTCACGGCTGATGCGATAAGCCTCTTCTTCCAGGAACCTGTCCATGGCTGTGTCCTTTCCGGCATTCTTGTTCCAGAAAGGCAGCTCTATCTGCAGGTAGAACCCCATGGAGTCGGCCACATCAAAAGCAGCTGCCGGCGGACACCAGGAGTGAAAACGCAGGTGGTTCAGCCCATATGCCTTTGCCGTGGTAAATTCCTTCAGCCAGCCTTTCTTATCCATAGGCGGATGACCAGTGAGCGGGAAAATATTACATTCCAGCGTTCCCCGGAGGAACAGCCGGCGGCCGTTGATCCACAGCACGCTGTTCTCATGGCCGGATGATGCCCCCTGTGGCCGACTGCCTGTGCGCTCCACACCTGATCCCCCGGACGGTTCTTTTTCAGTCCCCAGCTGCCGCATCCCCCATGTAACAGACGCCTCATCCCGGCCCCCGCCTGTAACCAGCCGTACGCGCACAGCATACAAACGAGGCGTAAATTCATTCCATTCCTTACAACCAGGCAGTGCAATAGAACAACGCTGTTCCGCTGAAGACACTTCCCCACTCCAATGACCTGTCACTGTCTTACGCTCATCCATCACTTCAACAGACAAATGCCCCTTCTCCCATTCGCCCGCCAACATCGTAGTCACATCGATCTTCTTTTCCTTCACGGAAGGATACACTTGTACCGAACCGATATGCACCGGGCTCCGGGCCACCAGCTGCAGCTTACCGAGAATACCGTTCCACACGATCTGCGTACCTTCCGTATATGCATGCGCCATGTCCCGCTCCGACATATCGTACTGCTTGCTGTTATCCACCCGGATAGTGATGGTATGCTTACCCGGCATCAGCCAGCGGCCCAGTTCATAGGTATGAGGTGTGGACAAGCTTTCGCAGGAGCCAACCTCCTGCCCGTCCACCGAAATACGTGTAGTCCAAAGCACCCGCTCCAGGTAAAGCGTAATACTTTTTCCCTTCCAGCGCTGCGGTATATTTACCTCCCGCTCATACCATGCATATCCAATATAGCTGTGTTTACGGGTAAGATGCAGCAATACACCCCGGGTCAGGCTGTCATCCGTCAGCGTAGGAGGAGCGCCGATGCCTTCTTCATCCAGCGTGCCTGGCAAATGGATCTTTTGAGGACCCTGGCGAACCCATTGGCTCCCTTGTCCCGCCATCTGCCCGCCCAACCGCACATTCCACTGCCCCGTTAAAGAGACAACCTCCTGTGCATGCACCCCAAAACCCCAGACAAAAACAAACAAGCTCAATAATTTCTTCATACTCTATCGTATTTCCGCCTCCAATATAGAGGATTGTCCGGGCAGCAGGATGGAATTTTTTACTAAATTGCTGGACAATCTTATTACCATCCAGAGGATCCATTATGCAGCTTCATCGGGTACGCAGGAAAAAAGAAGGCTTCGCAGGCCAACGTTCGGTTATCCTTCCACGTAAGATAATCAACGATCTGTGCGCAGGCAATCCTGCCATCGAACGCCTGCACATTACGGACATCGGATATTACCCCAAGGCCCAGTACCACTATCGTCAGCGGGTACATGGCAGCGACCAGCATATTCTTATTTATTGCGTGGAAGGCAATGGCAGCGCGCAGGTAATGAAGAAAAAATACCAACTGCATCCCGGTTCCTTTATTATTATCCCTGCGGGGGAACAGCACAGCTATGCAGCCAGCGAAGAACAGTCCTGGACTATTTACTGGGTACACTTCAAAGGGTCCTTATCCACCGGCCTGGTGGATACCCTCATTCAAAAGATAAACGACCACCAGGGATCCGTCGATTTCCAGCCCCGTCGCATCGAGCTGTTCGAGGACATGTACACCTGTCTCGAAAGAGGTTATAGCAATGACAATATCTGCTATGCCAATGTCTGCCTGCATCACTATATATCTTCTTTTATTTATGCAGATAAATTCAACCTATCCGGCAACAGACAGCCGGACGATGCAGTGGAGATGTCGATCAATTTTATGCAGGCCAACATATCTCAGGTCCTGACACTGGAGGACATCGCGAAGTCCGTAAACTTTTCCGCCTCGCATTACTCTGCGCTCTTCAGAAAGAAAACAGGCTTCGCCCCCATCGAATATTTCAACCATCTGAAGATACAGAAGGCCTGCCAGTATCTCCTGTATACCGAGCTGCGGATAAAAGAGATCGCCGATAAACTGGGCATCGAAGATCCCTATTATTTTTCCAGGATGTTTGCCAAACTGATGGGACAGTCGCCCATACAATACAGAAGCCGGCGCCATGACCCGTCCTGAAAAAGCTATACACTAAAAACTAAAGCCTGGACGCGAACACCCGGTGTATCGAAACTGTACAGTTGCCGGAGACAATCGCCTACTAGCTCGTTGGTTTTTAACAATTTATCACTCTGGCATCAGCTGTGCACGTATACGTATATGCTAAAGAACCATCTCACACTCGCCTGGCGTAACCTCATTCGTAACAAGGTCGCCTCCTCCATCAATATCATCGGCCTCTCCGTCGGCCTGGCCACCAGCATCATCATGATGTTGTGGATCTCCCATGAATACAGCATGGATACATTCCACACCAACCTATCCTCCATTCACCGGCTGATGATCAATCAGCAACGGGGCGACGACATCCATACGGGCGATAATGTCTGCGGTGCGCTGGCCCCGCTGCTGCAACAGGAAATGCCGGAGCTGAAATACGTAGTACGCGCCCTCCTGGCAGGTCCGCAATTGGTACGCGTGGGAGATAAAAGCATCTATGAAGAAGGGATATATGTCGACCCAGACTATTTCAACATGATGACCTACCCCGCCCTGAAAGGGCGGCCGGCCTTAGCCCTCAAAGACGCAGGGTCCGTGGTCATTACAGCAGCCAGTGCCCGTAAACTTTTTGGCAACGAAGATCCCATAGGAAAGGTCATCGTCCACGACAATACCCATACGCTAAAGGTCGCAGCCGTCATCCGGGATGTGCCGGAGAACAGTACAACCCGATTTGGCATCGTACTCCCCTTCTCTCTTTTCGAAAAGGAACACGACTGGGTTAAGCGCTGGGATTACAATGCACTGGGCATCTGGATACAGACAAAACCCGGCACCAGCGAAGCTGGGTTGAATAAAAAACTAAAGGACCTTTTAAAATCTCATGGAGAAAACAAAACCGAATTATTTGCCTACCCTATGGCCGAAAGATACCTGCACAGCGAATTCAGAAATGGACACCCGCAGGGAGGAAAGATCATACTCGTCGTTCTCTTAGGCGCTATCGGTCTGTTCGTCCTGCTGATCGCCTGCATCAACTTCATGAACCTCACCACCGCCCGCAGCGAATATCGAGCTCGGGAAGTGGGCGTGCGGAAGACTTTGGGCGCATCCAGGCGACGGATCATTTTCCAGTTCCTCACCGAGGCCATGCTGATGACCTTTATCGCTCTGCTCCTGGCCATCTCCCTGGTGACCTGGTTCATGCCTTATTTCACGCAGTTTACAGGGCTCCATATTTCCTTCAATATGTCGAACTTCCGTACCTGGGGCAGCATCCTGGGTATCGGCATGCTCACGGGTCTGATAGCAGGCAGCTACCCCGCCCTGTTCCTCAGCAGCTTCAAGCCCGTGAAAGTTTTAAAAGGTGTCATCGGCTCCCGCAAAGGCGGCGGCTCCTTTATCCGGAAGGCCCTGGTGACCTTCCAGTTCGTCATTTCGATCTTTCTCATCATCAGCACGCTCGTCATTTACCTGCAGATAAAACATGTGGAGCAACGCCCCATCGGATACGATACGGCCAATCTCATCGATCTGCCGGCAAGAGGGGACATGACAGGTAAACTCCCCCTGGTAAAGAACGAATTGCTAAAGATACCCGGTGTGACCAGCGTTTCCGGAGGTTCGGATAACCTCATCCGTTTTAGCGGCATGACCGACGGCATCCAATGGCCCGGTAAGAAGGCCGATCAGAATTTCCTGGTCTATCTCAGCTGGGTGCAGTACGATTGGGTAAAGACGGCAGGCCTGCACCTGGTGGAAGGGAGGGATTTCAGTCCCGCCTATGGAGCAGATACAAATGCATGTCTGCTGAACCAGGAGGCGGTGAGGATGATGGGTTTGCGATCTCCCGTGGTAGGTACCAAATTAGGGAATACCACTGTCATCGGCGTCATAGAGAACTTTGTGATCAACGATCCCTCCCGCGCATTCAAGCCCATGCTGATCAATCTCAGCAAAGGAAATATGAACCATTTCTTCGTACGTCTGCAGAATGACGCCTCCTGGCGTGAAAACCTGGATCGTATCGGCAAGGCCGTGAAAAAAGTAGACCCAAATTACCCTTTCGAATTCCACTTCATCAGGGAAGAGTACGAGAAGGAGTTCGAGACAGTCCATTCCTTAGAGCTGCTGCTGAATATCACAGGCGGATTTGCCATTTTTATATCTTGTATGGGACTCTTCGGCCTCTCCTCTTTTTTGACCGAACGCCGCACAAAGGAGATAGGTATCCGCAAAGTACTAGGGGCCAGCGTGGCAAGGATCTGGTTCCTGCTTACCCGGGAATTCCTGGCGCCCGTCCTGCTGGCCTGCATGATCGTGTTCCCCCTGGCTATTTGGGCGTTGCATGCAACGCTGCAGGAATTGGACTATCGCATCACGTTGACCTGGTGGATGTTTGCAGCCGGCGGCCTATTGTCCATCCTTATCGCGCTGGCCACCGTCAGCTTCCAGGGGATCAGGGCCGCCGTGGAGAATCCTGTGAAGTCGCTGAGGACAGAGTAAGAGAGGACTCCATCGATTCCTCCAGCTGCGCATGCGAAGCCCGCATACTGTATTTGTCGCGATAGCTGCTGGGCGTCATACCCACCGTTTTTTTAAACAGCTGACGAAAGGTCTTCTCATCATTATACCCCGAGGCGATCATGGATTCCAGCACTCCACCTGAAGCCTGCTCCAGCACCTTCTTGGCAGCCTCGATCCTCGTCCGCTGCAGATATTCAATAAAAGTAATACCGGTGGCCTGCTTAAACCTCCGCGCCAGGTTACGACGACTGGAAGGGATATCATTGATCAGCTCTTCGATGGTATCTACTTCCGCATAGTCCCTGCGAATACGCGCCTGCAGCTGACTTACCAGCTCATCATGATGCGCCTGCGAAGGCTTGAAAGTAGCAAAATACGTCTGTTGCTCCCTGTCCATATCGATGGCGAAATACTTGGCAGCGCGAATGGCGATCTCCCGCCCGCAATAATTTTCCACCAGCAGCAACAACAGATGAAAACTATTGGTGGACCCGCCGCTGGTGTAAATCTCCTGGTCTTCGGTGACCACGGCGTGGGCCTGCAGTTTCACGGAAGGGAAAGTGGCTGCAAATCTGCCGGTGGCATCCACATGCGTGGTAGCTGTCTTGTTATTCAACAGCCCCGTAGCCGCCAGCAGGAAAGCGCCGGTACAGACACTCGCAATCGCAGCCCCTTTACGGCGCTGGCTGCAAACCCACCTGACAAACCCTTCATTATCCCGGACGGCCGCCTGCATATCGCTGGTGACAAAAGCCGGTATAAGTACCAGGTCATAACGGGCATCGCCATCCAGCTTCTCCAGCTGATATTGTCCATAAGCAACAGCATGATCCCCGTCGCTCAATATATGTATCTTAAAAAAAGGAGGACGCCCATCTTCTTCATAAAAAGAGTTGACAGTCTCGAATACGTCCACTATGGCAGCTACGCTCAAAAGGCGGTGATACTGCGTTAATAAAACTCCCAACTGTACCATCTCAATCGTTTTAGCAGTGTTTAGCAAAAAGGTCCCTACGTTATTCGTATTTGCAATTTATTTACTTTGTCCTGAATCCCCCCGCCGCCCATCCTTTTCAGGTCGTCGGGAAGTTGACAAACGCACCGCTATTTCTGTTGCACGAGATGGAAAGTTTTCAACGAATGGTCATTATTCGTCTACGAATGACATTTTCAACGGACCAGCATGACCATCCCCGTGCGGGTGATCGGTCCGCAGAATGACCTGGCTTTGATGACGTAGACATATCCGCCGGAAGGCTGCACCTCACCCTTATAGGTGCCATTCCAGCATTCAGCAGGATTTTTGGTAAAAAAGACCCGGCTGCCCCACCGATTGTAAACGGAGAACTCTTCTACCATCACCTGCCCCCACCGCTGTATGCCAAAACAATCGTTATGCCCGTCCCCATTAGGCGTAAAGCTGTTGGGGACGACCAGCACGGTCCTGCTATTCACAGGCGCATTGATCACGACAGTATCGTAAGAGTAGCACCCGTTGGAATCCGTTACCTGGGCAATAAACGTAGTGGTGCTGTCCACGGTGGCAACGGGATCAGGCAGCGTTGCATCGTTCAAAGGAAAGGAGGGCGCCCAGCTATAACTGTTCTTAGCGCTGGTAACACCGGCAGAAAGACGGACAGGCGTTCCTCCGCATATATTTATTATCTGCGCCGGTTGCACAGGTGGTAAAGGGTAAACCACGATCGGCGTGCTGTCTGCACCGCTACATCCATCATCCGTGGTATAAGTATAGGTAAGCATATGCGTACCCACTTTTGCGCCTGAAGCCCGGAAATTTCCTTGCGCATCGATACCTGCTCCGCTGTATACACCATTACCCGCAAGACCCGAGATCTCTCCCGCAGCCGTGATCAGGAACCGGTCCTTATTATAGCAGACGCCTTCCAGCGGAGAAAACTGAACGGTAGGCGATGTATACAGATGAAGATGGACAGCCGGAGAGGTGAACCCCGAAGTCCGGGGGCACCCGATAGCATCGGTAATAGCAAGAAGCGAAAAATCGGTGGACGCAGATAAAGGTGGCAGTTTCATGGCTGCACTCCCTTCCAGCATTTTGGTATAAGTGCTTGTCCCATCGGAGAATTCAATTTGGAAAGGCGGGGAACCGCTGCCGGCCGTAAACTGAAGGACAGCGGAATCCGCACTGCAGGCAGTGCTCCCGGAAATCCCTCCCTGCGGTATGGAATTGATAGCCAGCTTCGAGGAAAAATTGGTGCTCGTTACACATCCATTGGCGTCTGTAATGGAATGAAGGGTAAAGGTCGTAGACCCGGGCGCCGTCAGCAGGTACGGCAACGGAACAGCCGAATGACCATCCAGGTTACCCTGCGTATAATGGTTGCTGCCGTCGTCATAACCGATGGAGAACGGACCCGTTCCATCGGATGTCGTAAACAACAAATCGGGATTGCCGCCATAGCACACAGTGTCTCCCTTAAAAGTTCCCACGGGAGCCGGATCTATCCTCACCTGTTTGCAAAAGGAGGTTTGTGTAGGCAATCCCAGGTCTACCAGCAGGTTGATATTATAAAGCCCTGCCCGCTGATAAGTTACGGGCGGCGGGTCCTGTGCGTTTGAGCCGGGGATGTCCTGGCAACCGGCAAATCGGATACGTGTCAATGTATTGCTGTAGACATTGGGAATAAAAGCGTAGATATCATTTTCCACCCTGAAAAAATCCGATATGGAATGAGGGAAATTAAGATTCCCCGTGTTGCCCAGGTTGGTAGCCATAGGATTGGACGTAGGATCTGTACCGAAATCCAGCTTCACCAGGTCATTGCTTGTCTCATTGACGACAAATCCATAAACACCATCACAGGTGGTAAAAAGGGAAACATCCCGGGGGTAAGACAACATTCCTCCGGGATTTCCGATATTGACACCCACCGGCGTATTCTGCAGGGAGGTCCCGAAGCTCAGACGGGTGAGAGAATTTGTCACCCGGTTCGCAATAAAGGCATACCAGTTTTGCTGATAGTTGATAAAAGTGAAACCCGCAGGGTAATTTATACTGCCGATATTTCCCAGGTTGACACCCGTGGGCGGATTGGTAAAATCCGGGCCAAAGCTGAGCCGGGTGAGGGTGTTGTCATTGACGTTGATCGAGTACCCATAATAATTACCGCCTTCCTTTGCCACATACAGCTCATGCGGAAGATTGAGCCCACCCACATTGCCCCAGTTGGTAGCTACCGGCGCACCGGCAAGCGAATTCCCAAAATCGATCTTTACGATCCGCGGACTGGAATTGGTTCCATAGTTCCCTCCGCCCACTATAAGGGCTGTCCATTTCCCATTCACCCGCAGCACCTGTATACCTTCGCATTGGGTTGGTAACGCGTCATTAAAAGTGCCCAGGTCCTCCGCCGTAGGATTATTCAGCAGACTGTTGCCGAAATTCAACCGTACGAGATGACCATAAGTATAGTTAGTCACCAGCCCGTAAAAATTTTTATCATCATCCTGCGTATAACAGTTAAAGACAGGTGAAGACAAAAGCCCTCCGGGATTTCCCAGGTTGACCGGCTCAGGCGTCGAGCTGAAGTCGGCAGCGCAAAAGCTCCAATAATAATTCGTACCACCCGTCGTGGTATTCCGTATAGTGATGGGTGTATTGACACAGGCGCGATCCACAGAGGTGGTAAAACCTGCTGTGACCTGGCCCTGCGTGTATGCATAATTTATAATAAAAAAAACTAATGCAAACCCTCGTCTCATAGCAGTAGGCAACATCGCTACAAGATAGATGGAAATCCTTATTCCATCAATACTGCTGTCTTGTATATCCCAAAAGTATGGATGGCCGGGCAGGCTTTTCCGTCCGTAATCCTTAACCGCACCTGCCTGGCCGTTACCGGCTTGCACTTCACCAGCCATTTATACCCGATGGTCAGCTTTCCCGTCGCCTCCGGAATAGGCACCCAGTCCCTGCCGTTTTGGGAGTAGTCTACTGACCAGCCGGTCGTCCGATGTCCCAGTTCGATCACCTCCTGTAACATGAGGACATCGAATGTTTTTTTTGACCCCAGATCAAAAGTGATCGTGTCCGTATTGAAGGCGTCGGCGCCTGCATAATAAGTACTCTCAGCGCCATCCACCATATTGGAAGGCTTGTATTCACCTCCCCGGGGATGCCGCGTCCGGATCTTCGCACCGGCGGCCAGGTTGACGGCAAACGTTCCGTTGATCAGCTGTCGCAGACTGTCCGCCCGCCGCGCATCGATCTCCGGGATCAACCCTCGCTTGTCAGGAGGAAAATTCAACAGCAACACACTGTTACGGCCAACCGAATTAAAATAGAGGTCCCACAGCTCGGCCACCGTCTTTACCCTTTCATCTTCTTCCGGGTGATAAAACCAGCTGGGACGGATAGAGACATCGACCTCGGCAGGTACATAGGCCGTTCCATTGATCTCCCCTTCGTTCAGCTCTTTGATATGCGCCGATTCGTCGCGTATGGAGAAGGGGTTGATCGTCGACCAGCAAGGATCACCTGCTATTCCCGACTCATTACCTACCCACCGGCAATCGGCAAACTGATAGGAATTCTTGGTTCCAAAAATGACACAGTCAGGCTGTAGTTTGCGGACCGTATCCGCCCAACGGGTGTACATAGGAGTGGTAAGCTTGTCTGCCCCTGCCCCATCCCACCATATCTCCCAGATGGGTCCATAATTCCGTAGTAGTTCCGACAATTGACCGGCATAATAATCGGCATAGAGTGGGGTTCCGTACCGGGAATCATGCCTGTCGTGAGGCCCCAGATAGATAGCAGCCTTTAGCCCCGCCGCCTTGCAGGCATCCGTAAACTCCCGCACGACATCCCCCTTCCCCCCCTTCCAGGGACTGTTCTTTACGGAATAATTCGTGTAGTAGGAAGGCCAGTTGCAGAACCCATCGGCATGCTTGGCGACAAATATCGCGCAGGGTATGCCCGCCTTTTTGAGCACGCTCACCCATTGATTGCAATCCAGGGCCGTCGGATTAAAAAGATCCGGGTTTACTTTTCCCTCGCCTTCATTGACGCCTTCAAACGTGTTCATACCGAAGTGAATAAACGCGATGATCTCCCGGTGATACCATTCGATCTGACGGGTGTTGGGTACGGGGCCGGAAGGAGCGGGCGCACTTTGTGCGCCCGCCCGGGGCGCCAGCGCCCCCATGATCATAATAACAACTATCTGTCTTTTTAACATCACCAACCTGGATTTTGAGGTTTCAAATTAGGGTTTAAAGTTAACTCTTGTGTCGGAATAGGATACAAATACATTTTATCATCCCAGCTCCTTGCAGTGATACTCGTGTATATCCTGATATAATCATTCGCATCCACTACGATGCCGGCCACCTGGTTCGGCGGATACTGTGCCCGTATGGAAGGCACCAGCTTCATCCCCAGGATCGTAGCCGGATTATTGACTAGCGACCCCGCTGCCCATCGCAGCATATCATTAAAACGGAACCCGTCAGCCGCCAGCTCGACCCTTCTTTCCCGGCGGATCTCATCCAGCAGCACCGGCAGCGAAGGGAAAGTAGAGTTGGGATCTTTCACCAGGGACGTGATCACCATATGCGGCATGGCCACCCTGTCCCTGAGCAGGTTGATAGTATTGTCCAGCACCGTCTGGGTACATTGACCCAGCTCGGCCTTAGCCTCCGCCTCGTTCAGCAATATCTCCGCATAACGGAATATAAAAAGATCCAGCGTAGACTGGGCCGCATTCCATTGCGCCGGGTCGGGACTCCAGCATTTGATGATCATATAGCCTGTCGGCGCGGTGGATGTACCGATATCCGGCAAGGTAAAGACATCCTTCGATCCATCCGTGTTGTTTCGCATGACAAATCCTCGGGTGGCTATCAGCTGCGAGAAACGTGGATCACGATTGGTAGCCTCGGCATCCAGCGAGTCATCACCTTTATACAAAGGACTCTTTGCCGTAGGCAATCCATCCGTGCAAAGGAAGCTCCGGGCGAAGTCCTTGGAGAAACCGACGCCACTCTCCCCCAGCTCACGGGTAAGGTTCTGCGTGAGCACATTCTTGAGATAGACCATGGGAAGTATCGCTTCCTTATTGTTGGTCAGGTCTTCTTGTATAAAAAGATTATAATAATCGGTATTCGGATTGCCCGTCGACCAGATACCGTAATTACCCGAGCTCATGATCGCTTCGGAAGCCGTGACAGTGGCGTTCAGATACGTCGTCTCATCGCCCAGTCCATGGTATTTGCGATAAGTACCCTCCCACAAACAAATGCGGGACATTAATGCAAGCGCGGCATATTTATGCAATCGCCCGGCATCCACCGCATCCAGGTCGGGCAGGTTGCTCACGGCAAAGTTCAGATCGGCCAGCACGGAATCCATCACCTGCTTGTGCGGTGTTTTTGGACCGTACAGCAGGGACGTCGACGTATCCGAAAGGTCCTTGCTGATCCAGGGGACATCGCCAAACCGTATTACCAGCTGCCAATAATAATAAGCCCTGAAGAAACGCGCTTCCGCCGCATATTTATCCTTGGTAGCCTGGTCGGCATCGGCCCGCTGGTAACGTTGCAGGAAATAATTGACATTGCGTATCGAGCCCCAATTCCAACCGCCGCCGGAGACCGGCACCACATAAGTACCGTCGAGGAGGCCATCCCCACGGTCAAGGGATATCTCGTTGTCTGAATAACGGTCGGTATAGAAAGAGTTCTGCTGCGGCAGGCTCGGGTAAAACTGGTTGCAATATAAAGCCAGGTCGGTGGCATTCTTGAAAAAAGTCGGCTCGCTAAGCGAATCCTTGGGATAGAGATTGAGCCGCTTATTGCAGGCAGTCATCAGACATCCTGTAAGAAGCAATAGATATATAGTGAGATGTTTGGTTGTCATACAAATAAATTTAATCCTCATTGAATGTTATAAACCCAGCTGCAGACCGAACGATACCGCACGGCTCAGCGGGTAGTTGCTGAACCCGATGATCTCGGGATCATAAGCCTTGAACATTTTGGTGATCTCGAAAAGGTTCTGACCGGTGGCATACACCCGTAGGCTCTTTATTTTGATCCCGCTGAGCGATTCTGCCGGTATAGTATACCCGATAGAAATATTCTTCAGCCTGGCATAAGCACCGTTCTGCAGGTATTTGGTCTGCCACTGGAAATTGCTGCCACCGCCAAACCGCAGCCGGGGGAAATAGGCATTCGGCGTTTGCGGTGTCCAATGGTCCTTCATATAGACGAAGGGAACGCTCCACTCAGACTGAAAACCCCAGAACGCATTGTCCGTAGGCATATAATCCCTTTTTCCCACGCCCTGGATAAATAAAGCAAAGTCGAAGTTCTTATACTGTACATTGAGGTTGATTCCATATTGGTAACGGGGCGTGCTGTTGCCGATGATCTTCTGATCGCCGGGATTGGGCACGGTATTGTCCCCACGTGTGATCTTTCCATTTTTGTCCAGGTCGGCATACTTTACATCGCCCGCCATTTGCGTAACGCCCGACAATTGAGATTGATCATAAGCCGCCGCCTCCGCATCCGTCTTGAAATAGCCGTCCGTGACAAAACCCCAGATCTCGTTGAATTTCTGCCCTACATAATAGCTGCCCAACGATTTGGTGGGGTTCAGGTCATATTTGGTGATCTTCGCAGTGTTATCCGCCAGACCGATCCGCACGGAATAAGAAAGGTCCTTGCCGATCTTATCGTTCCAGGTCAGGCTCAATTCCCATCCCTTTGTCATCAGGCTGGCTGCGTTCTTACTGGGAGGCGCCGTACCCAATACCCCAGGCAAAGGCTGTCCGCCCACCAGCATGTTTGAAGTTTCCCTGTTAAACCAATCGAAGCTGCCGGTCAACCGCTGTCTCAACAATGTGAAATCCAGTCCTGCATCCTTGGTGGTAACCGTCTCCCAGGTAAAGCTCGGACTGACCAGGCCCGGAGCGCCGACAGCTGTATTTCGCTGCGATCCAAAAACATAGTCGGACGGGTTGGATGACATCAGCCCTACATAAGGATAGATGGTCCCATCAGAAGGCTTGGTCGGATCGAATTTCTGGTTGGGCAGTTTCCCATAGGAGACCCTTAGCTTCAGGTCGCTGACAACATCTTTCAAAGACGAGAAAAAATTCTCTTCCGAGATCCGCCAGCCGGCCGAGGCGGAGGGAGACCAAACGAATCTTTTCCCATCGGGAAAGGCAGAAGTACCGTCATACCGCCCGTCGAGCTCGAACAGGTACTTCCCGTTGAAGATATAGTTCAGCCGGTACAGCAACCCGTCCAGCGCCCATTCGTATTCATTACCCCATATCGTCGGCTTGGGATCGGAGTTCAACCCGATAAACGGCGTACCGGGATCGATCAGGTTCTTGGCCTGCGTATTGATGATCTTATAATGCCGGTACTCCCGGTTATAGCCTACCGTAGCCTTGAAATAATGCAGCTTGGCAAACGTGTTCTCATAATTGGCAAAGAGGTTCAGCGCTGTGTAATTGTTGTTATTGCTGATCTCCGTCGTCGCATCGGGATAGGTCCAGGGATAATAGTCCACGACCACATGGTTCACCCCGTATTCCTGGAATTGCTTCTGTACCTGCTGTTCGAAGCCGGAATAATTGTTATAAGTATAGTCTGCATTGATCTTCACATGTTTTACAGGTGTCAGCACAGCCCCGCCGGTGAACCAGAGATCATTGGCCGTGAGGATATCACGCCCGTTCTGCGCGAGCACAGCCACGGGGTTGGTCCAGTTACCCTGTCCCGAATAATCGGTCCCGCCTGGATTATACACCGGCATATTCGGCCGGCCGTCACCCTGTATATAGCTGTTGGAGTTACTGTTGGTAGGTGGGTTGCTCCGGTCATTCCTGGTATGGTTCAAGCTCGTTCTGAGATTGAGGCTCAGCCAGGGAGTGGCCTCCGTTGTCACCTTCAGCGTGGGATTGATCCGCTGATAATCCTCATGTCCCAGTTTCAGCATACCCTTCTCATCAAAATAGCCCAAAGACCCTATATAAGTAGTTTTATCCGAACCGCCGGCAACGGAAAGGTTGTGCTGTTGCTGGGGAGCCCAACCGGGATAAAGCACCTTCACCCAATCCGTGTTGCCGACATACCGGTATTTGGACGAATTACCCGGATCTGGATAGCCAGTGGGGTTGTTGACCGGATCGGCAAAATATTTGGCCGCCATGATGGAATCCTCTTCCGTAAAAGGAAAGGAGGCAGTGTTCCCCCCGCTCATCTGTCCATTCCTGTCGGCCTCGCGGTGCATATTAATATAGTCCACCGAGTTCAGGTGCTTGGGCAGCCTGGTAGGGCGGGTGATGGTATACGCGCCGGAATAATTGAGACGGGTAGGACTGTTCTTCTTCCCATTGCGGGTAGTGATCAGTATGACGCCATATGCCCCCCGGCTGCCGTAAATAGCGGCGGAGGCAGCGTCTTTCAATACCGTGACACTTTCGATATCGCCGGGATTGATCAGGTTGGGATCCATTTGCACACCGTCGACCATCACCAGCGGGCCGCCGGCATTATTGCCATTATTGGTACCATCGGAGTTGAGCGAAGTGACGCCCCTGATATTGAACGTGGCCCCCGTTCCGGGTCTGCCGTTGCCCAGGTCGACGTTCAGGTTGGGCACCAAACCCTGCAGACCCTGCGCTACATTCACCAATGGCCTGCCCTCCAGCTCTTTGGAGCCTACCGTCGCCACGGCGCCGGTGAGGTTCTCTCTCTTTTGCGAACCATAACCGACAATGACGATGGAGCTGAGGTCGGCAATCGCCTCTTTCAATACGATCCGAAGCTCATGCTGGTCACCCACCTTGATGGTCTGTGATTCATATCCTACGATGGAAAAATCCAGCGCCAGGTCCTTTGCGCTATTCGCGATGATCTTGAAATTACCATGCTCGTCGGTGGTGCCGCCCTTCCGGGAGCCCTTGATATAAACGGTGACGCCTGCCAGGGGCTCGCCTTTTGAATTGGTCACGGTACCGGTGATCTCGACGGGAGGAGCTTCCGGCACAGATGGGGGAGGCGTCTTTTCTTCCCGGATCTTTTTCTTTATCACCACCGTCTTGCCCACGATAGTATAGGTCAGCAGTTGATCTTTAAGACAGAGGTCCAGCGCCGCCTGCAGCCCGGCATTGTTCACCGTGATGGTGACAGGGCTGGCGTTTTTGATGTCTTTGAGATCGTAAAAGAAAAGGTAACCGGTCTGTCTGTGCATGGCTGCAAACACCTTCTTCAGAGGAGTGTTGGTCTCCGAAAGGGTTACTTGTTGCGCCCGCCCGCTGGCAGATACCTCCATACAGGCGATGAGTAGTAGAATTGCAGTCAGCTTCATCATCAACAGCATTTTGGGCCATGGATAATATCCATGGCGATTCCTTGCATGTAAATGCATAACTTTGTTGTGTTTGGGTTAAACAATAAGCAGTCCGAACGATTGTGAAAAATGGGTTAACCCAAGCTACTCGCCGGAGGTGGTCTCACGCACTTCCGGTTTTTTCTTTTGGTCAACCACTTATTTTAGGGTGTCACCATATTTGGCCTCCGGCCAGCGGACCCGCGGCCCGCTAGGGCATCACCACCAGTTTTTTTCCTTCCAGCCTGAAATGCACACTGCTTTCTTCCAGGATACGCAGCGCCTCCGACAAATTGGACCCGCGCGGCATTTGACCGCCAAATTCTCTTTTCGTCACAGGTCCCTCATACCGTACCTCTACATCATACCACCTGGCCAGCTGACGCATGATGGTCTCGATGCCCGCGCCATCAAACTCGAAATATCCATTCTTCCAGGCAACGGCAGCATCTACATCCGCATCGGGTATGATATGGATCGCTCCATCCGTCCTGGCGCTCACCGCCTGCTGACCGGGCTTTAACAGCGCCTGCTCCTCTCCTTTTGAAAACTTGATGCTGCCTTCCAATAATGTTGCTGCAATGGCAGCCTCGTCATCATAGGCATTGATATTAAAATGGGTACCCAGCACATCTATCTCACTGGACGGACGAAGCCCACCTGCTCCGCCCACACCGGCCACAGATGGATAAATATGTACTTTGAAAGGGATCTTGCCTTTGGCTACTTCGAAATAGGCTTCTCCCGCCAGGTCCACCTCACGTTTGTCCTTGCTAAAAGCAGTGGGGAACCTCAAGGCGGTAGATGCATTGAGCCATACCCTGGTGCCATCCGGCAACACCACCTGGTATTGTCCGCCCCTGGGTGTGGCGATCGTATTATACAGCAGCTGTCCGTTAGCCTGAAGCCTGCCACCCGCAGCCTGGGCCTCATGACCCGCAGTCTGGGCCTCATGGCCCCCAGCCGTTTGATATGCCAGGCGGCCACTATCCAGTTTGATCACTCTCGTATTACCCTGTTGCCCGAGCGCACCATTATGCAAACTATCCAGCACGACGGTCGACCCGTCGGCCAGCGTAAGTATGGCCTTATTGCTCCCGGGGCCGACATCATTCCTGACACCAGCAGCGGCAATTTGTGGAGAAGATACAGGCTTAAAATAAAAATAGGCAAAAGTCCCCAGCACAAGTATCAGCACGGCAGCCGCAGCCATCCGCGGCCACAGCCGTCTTTTTACCGGCGCCTGGAATGCGGGATCGCCGATGATATGGCTGAACACCCGCTCCTTGTCGATAGGCGGCAGCACATCGGCGCCTGTCAGATCCTGCCAGATGGATTGTAAAGAATTTCCCAGCTCCTGGTCGCTCTCCGCCTTCTCGATGGTCCGGAGCAATTCCAGCAATTCCCCCCTTGTGCAGCTGTCGGCTGCATATTGTTGTAGTAGATAGCGAAGTCTGGTGGGGGGCGTCAGCATGATCGTTTAACAAGAAGACGCTAAAAAAATGAGAACGTACTGGCCAGGGAAAAATATTTTTTGCAGCCAACCCCTTCTATCGAAGATTCTCCAGCAGAAGGAGGATCAAAAGAGTAGCCTCCGAATTGGGTTGCCGGCTGAGATGCTGTCTGATATGCCGGAGGGTTTCGGAAAGATGGTTCTTGACGGTACTCTTGGACAGCTGCATGACCTCCGCTATCTGGTCATGGCTAAGCCCCTGCTCCTTGCTTAGCTGAAATATCGTTCTTTTCTGTGTGGACAGCTGATCCAGGGCTTCCTGGATCAGCAGCGCAAGCTCCTTTGCATTCAGCCTCTCCTCGATCTCATTGCCCATTGCAGACAACTGCCCCGTCAATACACTGATGAGGTTGGTGTCCTTGGCAAGCCGGTGCAGGTGATCGATGGTCCTGTTCCGCGCCATGGAAAAAATATAGGCTTCGGGGCTATCGAGATGGGAGAAATGCTGACGGTTGATCCAAAGCTTTACAAAGACATCCTGTACGATCTCTTCTGTTGCTTCCGTGGATTTACAGATCTTAAGAACAAAGGCGGAAAGATGGTTGAAATACGCGTCATATATAGCTCTGAAAGCCTTTTCATCGCCCTTTGACAGCTGTTTCAAAAGACGCTTTTCTTCATATGGCAGTAGTATGGGCAAATGAGTGAACGATGATTCTTACATATAAAAGTAAAGAAAATGTTTCAAAAGTAGATAATAATCAACCAAATGCGCCAGGGGCTTGCATTTCCCGGAAAGAATGTGTACTTTGTCACCGGTTTTAGACCTCACAATATCCCTCTTCAATATCCCCTTTTCTTTCTGATATCCCCTTTTTGACTTTTATCCGGTAAATATTAATCCAAACCTCTGGATCCCCTCTTCCATGTCTTAGAAAAATCTTGCAATCCGTAAACGCTACAAGCAAGATATATGAACTTTCTTACCATTTCCGCGCTGCTGCTTACATTGTTTGCATCGACGCCTGCCCGCACACCGCGTGAGTGGGTAAAGGAAGCAGATCATGTCAATGGCAGTATCTCCCGTGCGAAGCTCGCAAAAATGCAGAGCGCAGCCGATGCCATGGTAACCTTTCTCCAGGATTCCTGTTTTTCGGAAGCAGACTTCTCCCCCTTGTGGCACGGTGAGTATTTCTCAGAGAAATTCGGCATACAATGCAGATCGGAAGACAACAAAAGCCAGCTGAGCATCATGGCCAATGACATGGATCCCCTGCTACGCTATCTGACGGTCAACGGCAAAGAGATCGCCGGCATTCGCCCTGCTGACGGTGTACAAAAAGATTGCCCTTACATCGAATACGAGACCGAAGATCATCTGCGCATCATCACCTGGCTGGTGACAGACAGGACGGGGCAGCTACCCTATATTCCTGTTACGAGAAAAGAATACTTACAGGAGGCCCGGGCAGAGCTGAACAATATAAAGAACGGCATCATCGCAAACATCAGGCTGAAGACACCCATCCGCACCGCGGCCGTCCAGGCGGCAGAGAAGACAGCCGCCCTCGATCAATTGAACAACAGCTATTCCGGCACAGATCTCGAGATAAGGAAACGGCTCTTTCTCCAAAACTATCAAAGTGATGAAGCCTATCTGCAGGACAATATCACAAAAGCCATCGCTGATCTGGATCGGACCCTACGCCTCATGGATAGCCTGGCCGAACACAGCATCGCCGCAGAGCTGAACAAGCCCGCCATGGTATCTGTGGAAGCCGCTTCTTTCCGTGGGTTCGAAGATAATGACGCCGACCGGAATATGCTGATACGCATGAACCCCGTTTATTTCAAGGCCCATCCCGCGGATGGGAATGCTCAACTTTTCCTCGTCAGCTGGAGCTACGATCCATCCATATCCGCCACTGCAGATGTCGACCGCCAGGTACGGCAGAACATTGACTTCCGGCAGTTGCAGGACATGCTGGGCCGGTGAGATCGCCCGCCCCCAAAACCATACTTGGTAATATTTGAAAATAGCTCTATTTTAGAGCTGGTCTTTTGTCTAAGTACCCGCCTCTACCTGTCTCCTGATCACTCTTGCTTAACTAAACAACGCGCTATGTCACGCTTAACCCATGTGCCCCTGGCACTGACGGCCTGCCTGTTACTATTCAGCAGCTGCTATTCCTACCGTGTCGCCACCCATGCCCAACCAGGCGCAGAAATGAACTCCAGGACCGCTCACTCCTTTTTCTGGGGGCTGGTCCAAAATCCCAAAGAGATCTCCACCCCTATCTGTGATAGCCTCAACGCCAATGGCGTGGCCGTGGTACAGGTGAAAAACAACTTTGGCTACGCCCTCATCACTGTGCTGACCCTGGGCATCTGGGCGCCGGTGAAAATACAATGGCAATGCAGTAAACCCTGCCAGGTCAACGGTCACCTTTAAATCCACCATCATCATGAAAGTCATTAAAACAGGTGTCAGTACCTGGGAGAACAAGCATGAGACCTTTGTACAAAAGATCAAAGACCTCTACGAGCTGGGCAATGACAATACCCTCAATCCGCTGGACAGCTATAACGATACGACAAAAGGGCTGCAATCCCTCATTGGCGAGGCCATTGCGCAAAAGGTGCCCCTGCGGGCATTGGGCTCTGCCTGGTCATGGACAAAGATCGCCACAGCCGAGGAAGGTATTATGCTGGATACCAAACCCCTGAACATGATCTTCGACATCTCCGGCGCCAGTGTTGCGAATACCTATACAGGTGATCCTTCCAAACTTTTCCTGGCCCAATGCGGCAATGGGGTCTGGGAGCTCAGCAGGTTCCTTAAGGGCCGCAACCTGTCGCTAAAAACATCCGGCGCCAGCAACGGGCAGACCATCGTGGGCGTGACCGCCACAGGAGCTCATGGCTCCGCCTTTGACACAGGCGCCGTACAGGACTTTGTCGTCGGTCTGCACATCATCGTCAGCCCCACCCGTCACATCTGGCTGGAAAGAGCCTCCGCCCCCGTCGTTTCGGATGCTTTTGTACAACATTTACAAACGGAGCTGGTGCGGGACGACGATCTTTTTTATTCCGCGCAGGTCTGCTTCGGCAGCTTTGGCATTATCCACGGCGTGATGATCGAGACGGAAGATATCTTTCTGCTGGAGGCCTCTATGTCGACGATGCCTTTCGACGACAAACTACTGCAGACGATGCAAACCCTGGACTTCACCAACACACAGCTGCAGCTGCCCTACGGTAACGAGCGGCCCTATCATTTCGCCGTATCGCTCAACCCTTATGATCTGCAAAAAGGCGCCTATGTCACTACCATGTACAAACGGCCTTACCGCCTGGGTTATAAACCGCCTGTACGCAACCTCGAAGGACTGGGACCTGGAGACGACGCCCCCTGCTTTATCGGCAAGCTCACCCAGGCTGTCCCCGGTCTGGTACCGGCACTCGTCTCCAAGCTGCTGGCAGCCAGCCTCACACCCTATTCGAAGCAGTTCGGCATTCTGGGTGAGATCTTCGACAACACCACCCTGCATGGAAAATTACTAAGCGCCGCCGTTGGTATTCCCATCGGCTATATCAAACAGGCAACGGACATATTGATGGACATCAACAAGACGGCCGGACCTTTCGCAGGCTTGTTCGCCTACCGGTTCATAAAGAGATCCAAAGCGAAGCTTGCTTTTACCCGCTTTGACTACACCTGCATACTGGAGCTGGATGCCACCTTCTCCGATGCGACCTATGCTTTTTATACGGCAGTATGGAAGAAGTTCGAAGAAGAAAAAATACCCTTCACCTTCCACTGGGGAAAAGTAAATGAGTTGGATTTCACCCGCATCAGCAACATGTATGGCGATGACGTTAAAACGTGGATAGCAGCCCGCAACAAGCTGCTGGATGCCGACAATAAAAAGGTATTTACCAATGCCATACTAACCAAATGGGGGTTGGATGTATAGATTATTTTTATCTTTTACCTTGCTGAGCGTCCTGTCAACACACGCCCAGGGGCCCGATAGTCTCATCCAAAAGCTGCGGACGATCAACACTGCTGCCACAGGCAAGCTGCTGTCCCACCGCGCCATGAACGTGTTCCTCTCGGAAGCTGCCGCCTACTATATGTCCGACCCGGACAACCTAACCCTCTACAAGAATTCCGTCATCGCGAATGCCGCGGAAGGCACGCTGGCCATCTATCACAATATGCGGCAACCCCACGGCATCGACGAGCCCCTCCGCTCATTCCTCAGCATCGGTGTAAAAGCCAATGTGGCGGATGCTTTTACCGCGCATTCCGAAGGCAGACCTTATAATAACCAATTCGGTTTCCTGGTCAAACAAACCTGGGTAGGCCGGCCGCGGGTGACGGCTACAGCGGCGCAGATACAGGCCATGGATACCGTGAGGGCCGCTATCCTGCGCAGCATGACAACAGCCATCCACAACAGAGCCGACGATTTTGTATATGATGTGGATCTTCCCAAAGAGCTGGAGTTCGACTATGCACACAAACAAGCCGAACACCTGGCCAAATCTTTTAACTATGGGGTCTTTGCGTTCCAATGGACCGGCGTCAGTCTCTACATCCCCCTTATCACCGAAAATTTTCAAACCTTACCCACTGCGAGCGCTGACCCCATGAGCCGACATGCCTGGCCCCTGCATCTCAATATCAGCCACACCAGGTTATGGGAAGGCAGTAAATTCGGAAGACTTTTCGCCACGCTGGCAGGCGATGTTACCTTGAATAATGCCCGTGACGGCTATGGCCTGGACAAAACCGGCAATCTCTACATAGGAGACTACAAATCCTTTATTACTCCTTCCATAAAAGGCCAGCTCATCTACTTCCCTACCGACTCGCACATCGGTATCAGTTTCCTGCTGGAACAAGCCATCGGAGACTATCACGCCATGAATGGAATACTGGGCATTCCCATCGTGCTCATCAACAAAAGAGCGGAGGCCGCTATGAACTTCGAGTTCCAGGTCAGGTTCTATGATATGGGGCATTCCATTGATCCGGGTAAGGGCCTCAACGGCAGGACGGCTATCGGCATGACGGCGGGTGTGCCTTTTAGTAAGATCGCGTTTTGAGAATTTCTGAAAACCTAACCGAGCGCACAATGCGCTGATTACCAATATATAAAAATACCAAAGATTTGACTAACTTTGTATTCATGAATTCGAAGTTACATAGAGACAGCATTTTAAAAATGCTTTCAGCGAATAAGCACCAGTTGGCTGCCTATGGAGTCAACCGGATTGGATTATTCGGCTCTTACGTACGTAACGAAGCAGCTCCCAAAAGCGATATAGACTTACTGGTAGATATTCAAAAAGAAAAAAAAACCTTCGCTAATTTTTTATCCCTCAACTATTTTCTTGAAGACCTATTCGGTAAAAAGGTGGAGTTGGTAACAACTCAATCCTTAAGTCCATATATAGGGCCACACATTTTGAAAACTGTGGAGTATGTCTCTATCGCAAATTGAGTTTCTCCGCCATATATTGGATGAATGCTTATATCTCCTCAAAGAATCCCGTCAATGCACATTTGAAGAGTTTTTGACAAACGACCGCTTAGCAAGAGCCGTTTGCCGAAGTTTTGAGATCATCGGTGAAGCAAGTAATAAAATTCATCCTGATTTCAAAGTAAAGTATCCCCTTGTTCCCTGGCGTTATATGAGTGATATCCGAAATAAGATCATTCATCATTATTTCGGTGTAGATTATGACATTGTTTGGGATACAATCAATTCAGATATTCCTAAGCTAAAGGAAACTATTGAAATAATTATTGAAAAGGAAAAAGTGTAGCATATTCTCACAACAGGTTGATAGCGGGTGTGTTTTTTAGTAAGATCGCGCTTTGATCGAGATCAGATTGTTCTGTAGCAAACTATCGAAAAGCGCAATACAAGCCATCGAATTTTCATACCCTTTACGCCTCCAATATTCATCGTTGTCAATCTCTCGTTCCCCAGAAGCTGGCAAGAGAAAAGAAATGTATTCGTACTTTTTGTTTCTGATTGTCGTCTCATTTCTTCCAGAATACCTTGTATAGGCCGTCACCTCTTTGCTCCCTTCATACACTTCTATTACATTGTCTTTTTTGAGATCCAGTTGCGAAACAGGAATATATGCCACCCCATGTGAATCGATCTTGTAAAGCCCTTTGGCCCTATCAATGAGATGTGAAGGGTCTGAGCACGGTACTACGTAGCACCATCCAACAAATCCTTTAGGCACTTGAATCCGTGTAGTAGGAAAAAAAAGTGAACAACTACATAAACAGAATAAGATATTCAACAATAAGGTTATAGATACTATCTTCCTATTATTTACTATGGCATGGGAGTGCTTTAATATATGAATTCTCTCCGCACTGCGTAGAGAATCGCCTACTGCGGCCAAAACCACGAGATCCACGTCTTTGCATCCGTCGCCAGCACCATATCATAGCTCTTATCCCCCGTCTGCACCAGATAAAAACCTGCCGGGTTGTACAGCGTCTGCTCCGACTTATCCACGGGTCCCCCTGCCGGGGTTGGATTACCAGTCGGCTTCCCTATCTCCGTAAAAAATGCCTTCCCACCCACGAATTGAGGTGTTCCGGGCGCCGTTCCATAGCTGTTAAAGAACAATGAATTGCCGCTATACATGACGGGAATGAACAGGTCGGCAGGATTGCTGAAATAGCCGGCCCAATAAGCATAATAATAGAACTGACCAGAAGAATTAGAAAGCTGGGTAACGCCAAAACCATCGTCCACTCCGTTCACGTGAAACCCATTCCATGATGCCCAGAAATACCCGTTGTTGACGGAGTAGTTATACCACCTCGATGGCGCGCCCGCATCCGCCTTCACCGGAGTGGTAACGCCGGTGATCTGTGCCTGCTGTCCATTGATAGCGAGCGTCACGGTGGAAGTACCGGCGTTCCATACGATATTCCCTATGCTGGTAATAGTCTGGTTGCCATTTACGATGGGATTGGCCAGGTTGATCCCGGTAGAGGTTATATAATAGCTGCCGCTCTGCGATTGGAGGTTTCCGGAACCATCGACCCAGGTGAAGGTGATGGTTCTGTTGACGATATCGACCCGTACGTCGTAATTGACGCCGCCGATAGTGAGACGTTTGAAATAGTTGAGTATGTTATTGATATTATTCAGTCCGTTCATCTCATTTTTTGCCAGCCCCTGCAGATATGCATCCCGTTGCGCCTGGGTAGCCTTTATGAGCAAACCGCTGGCCCCATTCAGGTCACCCACCAGCCTGATAGTATCCCCGGCATCGGTAGGCACGGTGCTGTCGGCAAAAGAGAATTCAAAATCCGTACCCCAGCCATAGCCGTAACCGAACGGGCTCTTCGAGATCACCGGATCGGGATCGCAAGGCACGTGCAGATAGCTGTAGGTATCAAATATGAGCGCAGGCCGTGTCAACTGCTTGATGCGATAGCCGGACGTCTTGGAGGTGCCTGCCATTGACGTGTCAAAATCGGATATCATGAGCACATTGCTGCTGTCGATGAATTGCATATAATATGCCAGCACGATCCTCGGACCCGTCTGGCTCACACCCTGGTTATACGCGATGCCTGTCGTGCTTTCCAGCATGATCCAGCCATAGGTGGACCCCGCCAGCTTTTTCTGGTAAGCGGCCAGCGCTTCGCTTATCCGCTGATCGGCCGTTTTGCCGCCGACAGTGTCGTCGTATGTTTTCTTACAGCCCGCGTTTATCATCGTCACCACAGCGAGCATATATATGATTACTCTTTTCATTTGCATCTCGATTTAAGCAATTTTATTGCAGATAGTTCACAAAGGCGGTGCGGCACCTGGCCCTTAATGAATAAAAGTCGATATTCCACACCCGTTGGAAATAATCCACCACAATGGCTTCTTTTTGTTTGATGGCCGTATAGCCAGGAGAACCCGGACCGCCCGTCTGGGTCAGTAAAGCTTCATATTCGTCATATCCGCCGCTGGGGCCGCCCTCGCCGCCGGTCAGCATGGTGCTGATCATTTCCACGAAGTCCTCATCGGGGGCCGCCTGTGCATAAGAGGTGATAAATCCCAGCTGCCGGGCATCCGCATCGGAAACGTTATACCAGTTGCCCGTATAACCCGTGGAGATTGTCTTGAAGGCAACAGGATAGAGTACATTCTGATGGAGGATGTGACCGAACTCATGGTGCATGGTATGCATCATTTGTTTGAATGCATTGGAATCCGCCTTTTTCCGGCTGTAATAATTCACCTCGTACAGGAGCATGGCCGTCCCTCCTTCGGCCTGTCCCAGGAATCGGGCGCCGTTCGGCAGGTATTCGGCGCTGCCGGCCATCTCCAGCGATTTGGGAAGAAAACGTCTGAGGAAGGCTGTACTCCCCGTTTGTTGGTTGTAAGGGGCATAAGCCACGTTCAGCAGGGCTTTCAGCACCGGTATGACCTTGGATGCATCGGGCGGTACGATATCGCTGGGGAAATCCAGCTGACCGGGCAGCCATTTATAATAGACGGCCACGTTGTAAGGCACCGTCATGCTGTCGTAGATAAATTTATCCACGGAGTCCTGCGGCCATGCGTCGCCCCCCAGCCCCGGCGGAGGCGTGGTCAGCGGTGTGAATTTGTCCTTCTTACAGGCAACCATGCCGGCCAGCAAGCCTATGCATAGCAGTGAGAAGATATGTCGGATCGGTTTCATTTATCAAAAATTTTTATCGTTCATTTTATCTTGGATTCAAAGGTAAACCCGCGGACACGGCTTCCGGCGGCAGCTGCAATACCCTTCTTTTATCATCGTACGGAATGTTTTCCACGACGGTCGAGGAAGGATACGGGGCATACCTTACCACGGGAATGCCCAGGCGGATCATGTCGAACCATCTCAGGCCTTCCTGGAAGTACGTAAACCGTTTGAAGTCCAGGGCCGTCAGCACGAGGGCAATAGAGGCATTCGAGGTGCCGTAAAAATTCATGGCTTTGTTTACAGTGACGTTATGGCTTGCAGGGTTATAGTTCTTGATATTCTTGCTTACCCACGCATTCAGATCGGCCAGGGCGGCGGTGGTATTGTTCATCCAGGCGTAGGCTTCCGCCCTGTTCATCAGCACTTCTTCCATGCTGAATAAGGGCATCAGGCCCCATCTCCCGCCACTGCTGTTATAAGGACTCCATTTAGGGAAATTGAACACCTGTGGCGTGGCGCCATAGGTGATCAGGCCAAGCGTACCGTTGGTTATATTCCGGGCATTAAAGAAGCCGGAATTCAGTCCCTGGCCATAGCCATACCGGTATTGAGCATAGTTGTCGAAATAGTTGCTTTGGGCTTCCTGCAGAAGGATATTGGCATTCTCCGAAGAAGACACGTACTTGAGCCCCAACTGCTGGTACTGCAGGACTGCATAATCCGTTACCGGGTCACGTATCAGCGTAGCAGGATCTGCACTTCCAAAGACGGCCGACGCATGGGCGATCGCCTGGGCGAAGTCCTGCTTAAACATATAGAATCTCGTGGCAAAAGCATGGGCCGCCTGCAGCGTGAAGTGGAATTTGGGTGACGTCCCGTAGATCTTATCCTGGATAAGGGTCAATCCACGGGTGAGGTCGCTTTCGATATTGCTATACACCGACTGGACGGTTCCTCGCGTGTACTTCTGGAATACGGAAGTCTGCGGCTGCGTCACATAAGGAATACCCGGATCGGTGGCCGCAGTGGAAGGATCATACGGTTTGGCAAACAGACACACCAGCATAAAATGAGCGTAAGCCCTGCATACCAATGCCTCTCCTTTTTGTGCGGAATACTGTGCGGAATCCGGGCCGTTGCAGTAGGTCAGCGCCTGGTTGGCCACGGCGATAGCCTTGTAGCAGGAATCCCAATAAGCTATGGGAGAATCGAATTTTATGCTCGTGACGTCCTGGAACTGGTAGGACTGTAAATTGATCTGGTAGGATTCCGGATCAGCCGTCGCCGGTGCAGTACCCTTGTCTTCCGCATTATCGCTCATGGGCTCGGTGAACGACATATACACCGCATGCGGATAGGCGGATGTGAGCAGCTGTGTCACCTGGGCTACATTGGTGATGACGGTCCTGTTGTCCGGTAGCTTGTCCAACTGTTTATTGCAGGCCGCAAGACAGGCACTCAAACACAGAACAGGATAAAATACTTTCTTCATGTCAAAAATATTTTGAGCTTACAACCCGAGTTTTAATGAAAAAGTGATCTGTTTATTCACGGGCAACGCTACACCGCCCGTTGTAAAGAATTCAGGGTCCTGTCCATGTAACCGGCTGTCGGAATATATCAGCCATAGATTGTTCCCTGTTACCGAGACGGAACCGTTCCGCATCCCTACTCTCGTCATAAGGGCAGGCGGCAGCTGGTAAGCAAAGGTCACAGCCTTCAGCCGTACAAATCCGCCGTCGGCTACCCTGTCCGGGGAATAGTTGTAATTGTTATAAGGGAACGCCGACCGCTGCTGTAAAAGATAGCCGGCCTGCTGGTACATGAGGATAGACGGAATATTGGTCAGTTTTCCATCACCTGGTAATTCAAATCTTCTTTTGAACTCATTGGGAAGAGCATCCAGGTCGGAATAATACGTGCTGTAGACAGGACGCAGCCGCACTTTATTCCCTGCCTGATAGGTGATCAGGACATTCAGTGAAAATGCTTTCCATCGGAAGTTGTTCGACCAGCCGCCCGTAATGGTCGGATCGGCAACCCCATCGTACTTCAGATAGGAAGTGTTCAAACTCAACAGGTTTACCTGGGGGCTTACAGCACCGCTGTCATTGACGAAGATCGGATAACCCCAATAGGGATCCAGTCCTTTATTGGCGACAGAAAATAGACCACGTACAGGATAATCCAGCTTTGCACCTCCTCCCTCAGCGACCAGTGACCAGAGATTGATCGTATTCCTGAGATTGGTGATCTTCGTGACATTCCATCCGACGTTGAGGGTGCTGCTGATGCTAAAATCTTTTGCCACGACAAGCTTGCCGGTGATCGATACATCCAGGCCATGGGATTTCATATCCGCATAGTTGGCATATTGATTTACTTCTCCCCCGATGCCGGCTGTACGTACCAGGCCAATGAGATCGAAACTTTTGCGGTTGTACCAGTCTACGGTAAGACCCAGCCGCTCATTCAGAAAACCCGCGTCCACACCCACGTTGAGCTCATATTTCTTCTCCCAGGTGAGGTCCTTGTTCTGCAGGTCCGCGATGTTGATGGCGGTCTGCTGATCCACCTGGTATTGCCGGTTGGTCACCTGCGACCGCAGGATCGTAGTGCTGTTTATCGCATTGCCGACGCCGGCATTCAGACCATAGCTCGATTTGAGCATCAGGTGGCTGACCGTTGGTATGACATTCTCCATAAACTTCTCCTGGTCGATATTCCATACCCCTGCCACCGCCCAGGTAGGTAGCCAGCGCGCCTGGGTGGAATTCCCCATCCTGTTGGAACCGTCTACCCGCACGTTACCCATGATCGTGTACTTGTTGGCATAGGTATACTGAGCATTGGCATAGAATGCCGATGTCCTCTCATATTCATAGAACATACCGTAATACGTATCGTTGCTTTCGCTCATCTTCTTGAAGAAAAGATAATTGACGAAAGGCGTGCCGCCTGTATTGTATTGATAACCCACACCGACATTGTTGGCCGACTGCCTGTCCACATTCCGGTATTCCTGTCCTATCAATGCAGTGATCTGGTGCCGCCTGTCGTCAAAGCTTTGGTTATAGGTGATCCCGTTCCGGAAGGTATAGTTGGACAGGGTTCTGTCGAAACGTTTGTAAAAACCGCCGTATGGCAATACTGACACCGCCTGCTGGAATGGCAGGGAAGGGTCCTGGTAAAGACGGGAATTGGCCCCATTGAGGATGGTGTTGTATCCCGGCTGGTTAGGATCGCCGACACGATAGGCATTGGCCTCATTGGCGTTATCCAGTATGTCATGTTCCTCCGTAGTCTTTACATAACGAAGGGCGCCCGTAAATTCATAGGTAATATGTGGTGTGATCTTATAGATCAGCCTGCCTTGCAGCCTGCCGTCCAGCAGGTTCAGCTTGGTGAAGTTATTTTGTAATTCATAAAGGATGTTGAAGGGGGCAAAATCCTTGGTCGAATAGTTGTAGGAACCGTCGGCATTATAGGCAGGCAGGGTCCGGGAAGTATTCAACGCAAAGCTGAATGGGTTGATATCGAAGTCCCGCGAATAGGACCCTACGAGCGGATCAGAGTTCCTGTTCTCCGTCCCTGCGGTCCTTTGCTGGCGTACATTGCCGTTCACCGTATAATCAAAGGACAATCTATTGTTCATGACATAATTCTGCTTCAGGGTAAGTATATAGCTTTTTACATTGTCCGCGACGCTCCACCCCGGGTCATAATAAAAGCTGGTAGAAAGATAGGTTTGAGCCTTATCACTGCCGGAAGAGAGACTCAGGGTATGTTGCTGGTTGACGGAATTTCTGAACAGGAGCTTGAACCAATCTGTATTGATGTTGGCATATTTCATCAGCCATGCCTGCCTGGCCTGGGGTGTATTGGCCACTGCAAAATTGCCGCTGGCGTCGGGCGTTTGCAGCAGCTTGGCCAGCTCGCCGTATACGCCCGTATTGGAAGCATTCACCAGCTGGGGATAAACGAGCAGGCCTTTCCTTTCCAGCTCCGCATTCACAGACATCTGGTCCGCTGAATTCATGATATCGAAAGTGGTATAAGATGGTCTTAGCTGGAGACCGAAATTCCCCGTGTAGTTGATGGTCGGTGCACCTGCCTTACCTTTTTTCGTGGTGATCACGATAACCCCATTCATAGCACGGGCGCCGTACAGGGCTGCGGCGGAAGCGTCCTTCAGGATATCGAAGGTCTCTATATCATTGATATTAAGTCCCGCGACAGAGGAACCCAGCAAGGTGCTGGGATCGCCGCTACTCAACTGCTCATTCGACACATTGACGATGTCCTCCAGCACCACCCCGTCGATGACCCACAGCGGTTTATTTTCCCCGTTGATGGAGGTAGCGCCGCGTATACGGACCTTGGGGGCCGCACCAAAAGTGCCGGACACATTCTGTATGGAAACGCCAGCCGCACGGCCTTCGAGCATCCTGCTGATGTCGTTGACCCCGTCGAGCTTTATACTGTCGGCTTTTACCGTCACAGCCGATCCGGTAAACTTCTTTCGATCGATACGTTGGAAACCCGTTACAACCACATCCTCCAGGGCAGCTACTTTTCTTTTCATACGGGCATTCAGCTCCGCCCTGCCATCCACGGCCAGCTCGATATCCTCGACATTGACGCCCGTAAAGACAAGGACAGCCCCCGACGGGACATTGCTGATCGTCAGATCCCCCGTCGCATTGGTCACATATTTTCTCGGCGTGCCTTTCACCTGGACGGTGATGCCGGCCAGGGGTTGTCCGGCCTCATCGGCAACATGTACCTTCACCGTCTGGCCAGGCGTCTGGCCGGCTACCTGAAGACAGAACGCAAATAAAAGAAGGACGGTTGCTCTGACAGTGTTCATATGCTGACAGCAGTTTTGATGAATGAATGATCGCATTGTGTAAATAAAGAAAGGCGACCTCCTGTAAGAGGCGCCTGGGCTTTTCTTCGCTGCACGACCTTATTGCAGATGATAATATTTTTTTACCTCCTCATAATTGCTGAAGTCGATGTTGGGCAGACCATGTCTGCTGCCAGAACCACCAGTGCTGTTGGTGATGAGGTCATTTGTCAGGATACGCACCAGCTTGAGACCTTCATATCTCTCGCCGGGGCCTGACTCCCTGTTTATGAAAAAGTAGGCCGAATCCACTGGAGTGGCAAAATCCAGGTATCCGTACGAAAAACTGTAGGCAGAAGTGCCGTTCTCACCATGTCCGGGAACGGCATACCAAAGGGGCGTTTTGTACATATACATGAACCACGCAGACTCGGTCAGTGTATCGTTCGGAAGTGAAAAATTAAAGTAAATACCGGGATTTGCGATAAAGTCGACACTATCAGTGGCGCTCGCCGGGCCGATGAAATATTCCATGACATTGGCATTGCCGGTCTTGCCGGTGACCCCTATCTGCCCCGCGGGTCCTGCCGGTCCCTGAGGTCCTGCCGGCCCGGCCGGACCTGTGTCCCCTTTTTTACAGGAAATAACGCTTACCATGGCTATGGTGCAAACGGTCACTAGGCGGGATATACTTTTCATGTTCATTCTCATTTTAGCAGTGAATAACTAGATTGCAATCAATTTAAGCAAATTTATTTACATAGCGCTTCTCTCCGCCAATTTTTAGCTACGACGCAAAAGGTTGATCGATGGACGGACTGGGTTCCGAAAACCACCGCGGCCCATCCTCCGTCATATATGCGCAGTCTTCCAGCCTTATGCCAAATTCGCCATAGATGGCAATGGTAGGCTCCACGCTAAAGCACATTCCCACCTGCAGGGGCTGCTTGTTCCCCAGCACCATATTTCCCCATTCGTGACCGTCCATGCCGATGCCATGACCTGTGCGATGTGGACAGCCCGGGATCTTGTACCCCGGTCCGAAACCCGCATCCGTCAACACCTTTCTCGCCGCAATATCCACATTCTCACAGGGCTCCCCCAGCCGGGCGGCGGCAAAACCAGCTGCCTGGGCCCTTTTCTCGATATCCCATACCTCCCGCTGCCGCTGGGTGGGCGGCGCCCCAAAAACAACGGTCCGGCTGATATCCGAAGAATAACCCTCTACCTTGCAGCCCCCATCCATCAGCACAATATCTCCTTTTTTCAGGTGTTGCGGTTGAATACTGCCGTGAGGAAAGGCAGACGCCTGCCCAAAATTTACCCCTATCTCCCCATTTACCCCCAGTCTGGAATGCGCATCCGCCGTAATAGCGCCAAAGTCGGCGGGCGACATCCCCTCATGCAGCAAGGCCACCCCCGCCTTATAAGCGGCTATCGTGATATCATTCGCCTTTTTCATCAGGGCGATCTCGGCAGGAGATTTGATCAGCCTGCATTGCATGGTAACAGGGTCGCCACTGACATAGTTGAGGTGGGCGGCCTCTTTTCTGACCCCGTCGAATATAAAGAACCGCAGCCTCTCCTCCATCCCGATATTGCCGCTACGGATACCCATGTCCTTTAGCGCCGTCGCTATCTGCTTGTACGGACTCTCATGCTCTTCCCAGACACGCAGGTCCGTGCCGATGGTTATCAGCTCACGCAGCCGCTGGGCCTCGAAAGCCGGTCCGACATACCTGATCTCCCCTTTTGCCGGGATGATCGCCACCATCGTCCTTTCGCTGGGCCACCAGCCGACACCCGTAAAATATTGCATGGACGTGCCCGTGTCCAGTATCAGGGCCTCGATCTTATTCTCCACCATCAGCCGCTGCGCCTTCCGGATACGGGAGAGGCGCTCCTCCAAAGTTATGGGAACGACATCGTCCGTCATGGGCCGCAAATCCTCCGGCCGTCTTTTCGTAAAGGATGATAAACCATAAAAAAGTGCAGTACCCGCCGCCGCCCTGCCCGTAGACAGACGTATAAATGATCTTCGGTTTAAGCTCATGAGACAGTCGTTTGAACTAAATGTACTACAAATCCTATATTTGCCGCGCACTTTTATCCTTCATGAAAGAGAACACTGCATGCGCGCCCCCCTAATCCTGACGCTTGTCCTCCTCTCCCTCTGCTGCTGCTGCCAGGAGCTGGCATACAGACAATACACGGTAAAGGATGGACTGCCCGGCTCCATCGTTTATCAAAGCTTACAGGACAGGAACGGATTTATATGGTTCGCCACCAACCAGGGCGTCAGCCGCTTCGACGGCAGGACATTCCGGAATTTCTCCAGGGAAGACGGACTTCCCGATGATGACATCGTAAAGCTCTACCTGGACAAATACAATGATATCTGGTTCTTGTCTGTGATGGGTATTCCATCCGTATTCTATCATGACTCCATCCGTCGGCTGGACAACTGCAGGGAAATAAAGGCCATCTGCGAGGACGGCCTGAGCGATTCCATCCAGATGGTTTCCTATGACCTGAGCAAAGACCTGCATGGATATTACCGGTCTGTCAACAAGCCCGGCAAGTGGAATTTTACTTTCCACCCCAGCTCTGTAGCCAGAGACGCTACCGACCGTATACTTCGGGCATCCGTACCCCAAAGGCTGAATTTTTATTTTTCATGCCCGGTAAGAACTCCTTTTCAAACTGCCACTGTAAGAAGCCCATATACGGAGATTCATTATACTTTCGAACCGCCGACCGGTCTCTGGTTGTCTTTCAGCTGGCCTGAGCTCATGTGTATCTCCTGTGACCGGAATGGAATATTCTTTGCGGGAACGGATTCACTTTATTATGCCGATATGCACCGGTTTTATCGCCTTTTGCCGCTGAAAGACCTGGGTCTTGATCAAAGAGCAAAGAGCGAGGTCAACTCTCTGTTCAGTGAAAATGACTCCACCCTGTGGATCTGTACCCGCAGCTGCGGCCTGGTATGCATACGACACCCGTTGGACCGAAACAGGGCAGTTCGTTATTTTTTCCAAAATAGCTTCTGTACCTCCATTATAAAAGACCAGGAGAAAGGTTATTGGATCACCACGCATAGCGATGGCGTCTATTATTTACCCAACTTTTCATTTTATTCCGTATCGGATGTCCCGGATATCGCCGTCAAAAGCGTCCGGTGTATCCGTCCGCTGGATGGACGCCGCCTGGCGGCAGGCCTTTCCGATGGCAATATCCTGATCATCGACAATAGCCGGCTAAGCAGTCATTTGGCGCCCCTGATGACGACAAAGAACAAGAACGATCGCGTCATGGACATCGGTCCCCTTGGCAGGCGGGAGATGCTGATGGGTACCGACGGTGGTTTCTATCGGATCTCCGGGAAGGGCAGGTTATCCCCGTTTTTCAGCGACTTAGGGGACGTTCGGACATACCTGCATTCTATCAAAGGGTTTTGCACGCTTCCCAATGGTAATATTCTCGTAGCATCCTCCATCAAGGTCGTTGTGGCGGCGCCGGACGGAAATGCGTTAAAAGAAGTAATGTTGACCCGCTGCACCTGCATTGCAGGAGAAAGCGAGGAACATTTCTATTGGGGCACCCAGCATGGCATGTACTTGTACCGGAAAGGAGCCGTTATCAATATGGGTGAAAAATTTCACGCTCTGGCCGGGATCATCAACCATATCGACATCGCACCCGACTCTGCGCTCTGGGTCTCCACCGGAGAGGGCCTCGTGATCCTTAGAGGGGACAAGACCATTCAACTCACCCGCGGACAGGGCATGCCAAGCAACCTTTGCAAGCATGTTTCCTTCAGCGACAGCACCTCCTGGATCTCCACCGACAAAGGCATTGCCAGGATCGACTACCGCTGGAATAATGCCCGGCTGCAATACGCCATATCCCCTATCACGGAGGAAGACGGCCTCCCGGCCAACGACGTCAACCAGACCGCTCCCGGAGGCGCTTATATCTGGGCCGCCACCGCCAGGGGCATTTCTTTCTTTTCAAAGAACTATATCAGCCATTCTCCCCGCCCTCCCCTGATCAACATCACCCGCCTCATCGCAGACAATTCGCCACTACCCCTTCAGGATACCATCTCCCTGGGCCCTGAAAAAACAAGGCTGCTGGTGGAATTGTCCGGCATCTCCTTTCGCAGCGGCAGGGAAATTTCCTATGAATACAGGCTGCAGGGACTGGACAGCACCTGGAGACATATCGCGGGCAACAGTATCGAGTTCTCCGCCTTCCCCTTTGGAAATTATACTTTGGAAGTACGGGCCATCGACAGGTGGAAGACCCCCAGCAGTGTCCCGGACCTGCTCTTCATCCGGCACCCTCCCCCCTTCTGGCTGACTACATGGTT